>VFQM010000447.1_pt1 | contig 45807 bp, 36 predicted proteins | sample 3512391 | NCBI WGS metagenome assembly VFQM01 (sample SAMN10412369, study PRJNA504923) | tailings metagenome | isolation source: Replicate 1 from Balatoc abandoned mine | place: Philippines | reverse complement strand
TTGCCCAGCACGAATTCCAGCCGCCTTTTGCGCACCGTCGCCTCGGGGTAGACCTTGAGGGCGCCAATGTCCTGCACCACCCGGTCGGCCATTTCCTTGACCGCAACGTCGGGCGCAATGCCCAGCCGCTCCGCCATTCGCGTGACGAGCGCGATATTGTAGGGGTGCTCCTCGTACGGGAACCGCGTGAGGAATTCGTGCGGGATCAGCCCCGCCTCAAGCCAGCCGACCGAATCGACCGAAGTTTGGAATTCGCTGGCCGATTCCTCTAGGATTGGCCGCATCTGCTCTTCGCTGGTGATCAGCAGCGCCTCTTCGGGAATGAAATTGGTCATCACTTCGGGAATGTTGCGACCGGCCGGCCCCTGCACATCCTCGTGGTCCGGATAGGTGTTGGTGATCGTGCCGATATCGTCGCGCATCCAATGACGCTGGAGTACGCGCACATAAGCCGGCGTCAGGCCCATGCACTCCCACAGGAACACTTTGCCGCCCAGGCGGCTCGCCAAAACCGCAAGGTCCAGCTGTTCCCAGATGGTTGCCTTGTCATAGGGCCGGAACAGGAACATCTCGCGCACTTCGCCGAACGCTGCAGCGTGGAGGAACATTGCCTCGTTTCCGGTGGTCTTCGAGATCAGCGGGTGCCCGAGCGCGCTGAACACGGCGGCTTTCAGGCGCTCGGTGCCCGACTTGCCGCGGGTGCCCCAGCCCCCTACCACCAGGTTGAAAGTCGCGCGGGCGCGCCGCATCGCACGGTTGCGCCGATGGTGACTGAACGCGAACCAGCCGATGGCTAGTGCGAGAAACAGCGAGAGCTGCCCCAGGGTGTTGGCGTAAATCGAACTGAAATACTGCGTGACCTCCTGCCATAGCGGGATGATCGCGAGCGGCGCCGCTCCAATCGAAAAGAACCGCGCCGGCGGCCCTTTTTCCGTTTCACCCTCGTGGGGCCGGAACGAGATCGCGATGCCGAGTTCGCGCAAGGCCGCGACGTACGTATCGGCGGGCCGCCCGCTCGCTTCGGTCCAGTTGCGCAGCTCTGCGAACTCGGCAAAACGCCAGGTCAGCATCATGCGCGCGCGGATGCGGTGCCAGAAGCTTTCGGGTGAGCGGATTTCGGTCACACCTTCGGTAGTGGCGATGGACATGGTGCCGCCGCTGTCGATCGCCGAGAGCACCATGTCGGGAAGCGGCAGCCAGGGTCGCCAGTTGCCTTCGTCCGGTTGGAAGAGCGGTTCGCCAGGAACTTTGGTGGGGGCGAGTTCCGCGAGGATGCCGCTCGGCACCAGCAGAAAGCCGCGGAAAATCCGACCGATCCAGTGCGGATGCGCCTGGCGCTTGTCCGAGCCCGGGTTGCGCCATTCGTGGAGCGCACGCCAGCTGCGGAAGCCGAACAGATCGCCACGACGCAGGCAGTCGTTCCGAAGGACTTCGAAACCGAATCCGTCACGCGCAAGGACCGCCAATGCCCGCCCGACGCGACCCCGCTCGATGGTCGCAGCCCGCGTAAGCCCCGGGACGCGCACCGTGCGACCTTCCCTTACGTGCTTCAGTAGCGGGGTCATCGTGCGCACGAAGGCGCGCGTTTGGGGGTCGGTCGCACACCACAGCCGCTCGCCGGCGGCCGCCGCCCACGCGCGGACGCGTCCGCTCGGATGATCGTAGCGCAGCCGCCCAATGTGGGGCGCCAGCCTAGAACGCAAATCGCTCGCCGCCTCGCTCTCGAGGCGGAACGCCCACTCACCCGCGACGTGCAGGGCGGTGCGCAGCACGAACTCGTCGTCCTCATGGGACACGGCCCGCTGAAGCAGCTCGTGGCCAAGCTCGGGGCACTTGTCGGCGCCCAGCAGCAGGCGGGCACGCACCTGTGCATCGGGGTCGGCGATCAAAGTGCGGACGAGGGCCACGCGTGTTTCTTCACCGCCCCAGACAACCTCGGCCAGCTTTTGCCGCACCGCGGCGCTGGGATCGGCGGCAGCCAGCGCCAGCAGCTCGTCGCGAACGCCGGCGAGCTCGGAGCGGGTGGCTAGCAGATCCAAGGCGTGGCGACGAACGAAGACATCGTCACCCGTTGCCGGCTCGGACAGGCGCTTGCGGAGGATTTCGGCGGCGGACGGTGGCGCGCCGATGGTAAGAATCGTGAGCGCCTCGGTCTGCGTCCAGACGCTATCTCCCCGGCGCAGCAAGGCGCGCTGGCATTCGAGAACGACGTCCTCGCGGATCGTGCCTCCGTTGCGCTCGAGCGCTGTCCTCAGACAACGGAAACCGGCCTCGCGGATCCGCGCATCACGCGGGTAGTTCCACGCCGCGGCGATGACGCGGCGCACTGCATCATCGCCGAGCGGGTCCGATTCCGCGCCGGATACCGCCTGCAGGCCAAAGACCGCCGCCCGCTCCTCCTCTCCCACGCGCCGGCGCACACGCTCGGTAACTGCGTCGCGGTCGAAGTAACGGCCGAAGGCCGCCGCGTCGCCTCTCAGCTGGCGCTGGCTGGCCCCCAGCTGCCCCGCCAGCCGCAGGATCGCGCGCCGACGCGCGCCGTCATCCGCCGCTGACTGGAAGTCGGTTTCGAACTCCACTTCCCACGCTTGCAACTCTTCGATCCGGCGGAACCGCGCCTGCACCCAGTTGGCAAGCACCACAGCGGGCGGTCGCTCGCCCACCTCGGCTGCGAGGCGCGATTGCAGATCGCCCCATAGATTATCGCCGGAGACGATCAAAGCCCGCTCCGCAGGCATTTAGCAAACCATTCGCGCAACGCGGTGTCGCGCGCCAGCTCCTTGCGCAGCGGCAGGGAAAGCTCGAGGTGGACAAAGCCGCCGAACCCGGCGTCCTGCAGTGCAGCGCCCTGGGCATTGGTGGTAGCGCCAAGCTCGTCGACATCGGCGGGATACACGAGGACGGGCCCGATCCTCGCGTTCGTGCGCAAGCAGCCGGCGACCTCTTCGACCGATCCCGAGACGCGCACGGACCCGCTGCTGATGATGACGGAGGCCTTCCTGGCCGCGTCGGTGCGCCGCCGCGCATGGTCGAACCCGTGCAGCTGGACGATCCGCCCCGCGGGATACGTCACCGCGAAGGCCAGGGCAAACGCGGTGAACGGATGACGGCGAAGCCGGGCCACGTCGTTCGATTTGCCGAGCGGCCCGCGCCGGGGTGCGCTGTTCCACGCGGCAGCGGCGGCATCGCTTTCAGCGTACAGCTGGCGCGCGAGGGTGCCGGTGAAGCGGTCCGCCCGCCTGTGCGGCGCTGCGATCAGGAGCGGCGCGGCCGTTTCAAGGCCGCGCACCACGTACTCACCTCGGCCCGCGCGGTCTTCCTCGGTCTCGCGCAGGACGACGCCGAGCTCCCGATGTCCAAGTGGCGAGGCCACCATCCCATCGGGCGCTCCGGGTTGACCCGCCAATGCCGCGGCGAACGCGCCTTGGGCGGCGTCAAATTCCGGCTTGCTGAGCTCGGCGACCCGACCGGGCGTTAGTGCGCTTTGCAACAAATAGAGTCCTGCCAACAGAAGTGCGATGCTCACGATCAGCAACACCGTTTTTCGCCGCCACATGGCGTCATCGCGTCGCCGCGCGGGGTGAGAACACCTGCCCCGCGCGCTCGTAAAGAGCGATCTGGGAGTAATCACGTCCCAGGACGCCAGCGGGTCCTACGGGGTGCCATCGGGTGACTAACAGGCGCTGCTGCGCCTGTTCGCCAGTGAGTGCGGCCGGCAGCGCGCTTCCCGCAGCGAGCTTCTCTTGCTCGCTTTCGCCGAGGCGGTCCCAGCCGATCGCAAGCTTGCGCCGCGATACCGGGCGCCTTTCCTGCACCCGGGCCACGATGCCCTGAACGTCAGTGTCGCTCGTCGCCGCCGCGATCCGGATCGCGGCCACCGGTCGGCCATAATCGATGATCGCGATGTCGCCTGCCGAAATGCGCGCGGTATCGTCGGGGAGCAGGAACGTGCGCGGTGCCGTCCGCCCGCGCGTGTCGCGCACGAAGAGCTGGATCGAGCGAGCGAATATGCGCTGCCGCGAGATCATCCTGTCGTCGGTGCCCAAGGCTTCGACGATGATGCCGTAGCGCGGGAACTCGGCGCGCTGGGTCAGCTGCGCATTGGTGATGATCCGCACCATGGTCTGCGGCCGGCTGAATACGAATGTTGTCGGGCCTTCGCCAAGTGCATAAGCGATGCTGCGCTCCGCCTCCGCAATGCTCGGCGGGGCCAGCCGCTGCCGAAGCGCGCCGCCGGTCGCCGCCACGAGCACGACGAGCGACAGCCCCAGCGCGATCGCGATCACGAGTGCAAACAGAGCGCGGCCCAGGATTCTCATCCCGCCGGCGCCAGCCACAGGACCGCTGCCCGGCCGCCTTGCGCCTGCTGGACGTAGCGCAGTTGCGGATCGGGCCCGATCTCCAGCCCAGCGCTCAGCGGATCATCACGCATCAGCAGGCGCGGATTGATTCCCGCTTGGCGCAAGCGCTGTGCCAGGGTGTCGGCCAACCCTCCTGCAGGTTCGATCCGATCGACGGCGAGAACGGTGCCCGGAGGGCCGCCAAACCGCGGTCGTGGCCGCAGTTGCAAGATAATCGGAGGCCCGTCCGCGGCCTCGTTCAGCGCCTGGGTGATCAGTGCGATGAGCGGGTCGCCGGAATTCCGCGCACCCGTCATTTGATTCGAGATAAACAGTCCGCGCGCGCCGAGGCTTTCGAACAGCGCGCGTGCCGTGCTCGCGATCCGCGGATCACCGGACGCTTGCAGGACGGGACCGCTCGCTCGCGGCCGGAGGAGATAGACGGCGCCCGGTGCGCCCGCCCGGCGAAGCGCAAAAACGGGTGACCGCCCGGACCGGACCCGGGACAGCTGCAAACCTACACTGGCGGCTGCCCCGGCCAGCCATTCCTGCCGCACCTCCTGGCGCGCGCTCAAGAGGGGCTCCAGGAGGTCATACCGGATGAAGGTCAGTTGGCTGACGGTGTAACGCCCAACCGGTCGAGCCGCCGGCGGGAGGGTCTTCGCTGCCAGCTCCAGCGCGCTCCCGCGCGAGAGCGTGAGGACGGATTGCGGGAGATCGGAACGGGCCAAGGCCAGCCGAACATCGGGCGCCGATCGCAACAGGTCGCCGAGCGCGAACAGTCTGCCGGTCTGCGCCGTTAGGGCGAGAACGGAGTTGCCTGCATGCGTCACTTCCAGAACCGGGACGTTAAGGGCTTTTCTCAGTGCATCGCGGGCGTCCTCAGAGGTTACCTCGTTCACGCCGGCGTCGGACCGTCCCAGGACAAGCCAGCGAGCGTCCTGCCGTTGGAAAACGGCATACGCCGCCATGCCCAGCAGCGGCGTTTCCGCAGGCCTTTCGCACACAATCGCCATGTGCCGGCTGGACGACCCATCGTGGATTAAGGCAAAACCGCCGCCGTGCTCGGGCCGCACCGCCAGTTTGCCGTCGACCAACCGCTGTACGGAATAACCCGCTTGGGCGAACATTGCGCGCACCGCCTCGGTGGGGCCCGTCCGATCGAGCGCAGCGACAGCCTGCGCCAGACCTCTTGCCGAACGCGCGGCATCGCCGACCACCTCGGTTTGCGCCGCGTCGAGCCGCGCCTGTCCGGAGGCCATCGCGGCTACATCCGCTCCGGTGAGTGAGGAAGGTTTGTTGTCCCGGGCGGCTGTCTCGACCAGGTTGTCAGATCGGCCGAACGCCAGGACGAAGCCGACGAGACTGCCGATCAAAGCGCCACTCAGGCTGATGTGCGCCACCGAGCCCGTGACACGCGCAAGGATGCCCTTGTCGTATGCCTTTATCGCGATGAGCGTGGGCAGAAGGTACCCGAAGCCGTAATAATCGGCGATGCGCTGTTCGACGCCGAAGATCACCAGGGCATGCCCGAGGAGCAATTTATACGCGAAGCTGATATTGAAGAAGAGCAGGATCTTGCGGGCGCCCTCCACGGTTGTGCCGGCAAACAGCCGTGATCGAAGGAGCAACGCGCCGCAGCCGTAGATGATGAACGCCTCGATGAACGAGGTCAGGATTTTCTCGGGGTGGTACCACTCGAGGGCAAGCAGCGCCGGGATCATGATCCCGCCGAAGTCCCAACCATAAAGCAGGTTCATTCGGCTCGCGATGAAGCACGTGACGATGACGATGATGTACGCCTTGGGGCTGGCGAGGATCGAGCTGGCGAAGCCTTCGTAGAGGTAGACGACTCCGCCGATCCTGAAGTTGGTGAGCTCCATCAGCCCATACCGGACGATGAGGCACGTCAGGCCGATCGTCACGGCCGCCTGAAGCAGTCCCCGCAAGAGGCCCGGCTTGTAGAGCTGGTTGGCGAGCAGGGCGACGACAATCAGGCCGAAGCTTTGGAGGTTGCTCTGCCAGTCGAAGGACAGTCCGTAGAGGCGATCGAGGTTATCAGCCACCAACGGCAGCAGCCAACCGTCAAGCCCAAGCCGAACCGCGACGCTCACCAGGATCAGTCCCATGAAGCGATCGCGCCCGAAGAAGCTGCTCCACCGGCTATGATGCGCCAGACGTTCCGATATGAGCCAGAAGATGCCGTAGGTTATGACAGCTTCGGCGATCACCACTAACGCCGAGACCGGGCGCGCGATCAGTAGCGGCGCGAGGTAACCGGGCACGACCAGACCTGAAAGAACCCAGCCGAACCGCAAGTTCATCAGGCAAACGATGAATACGCCGATCCATACCGTCGTGATGACGGAGCTGGCGAGGCTTCCTTCGGGAAACAGGGGAAGAGGCCCGACGCCCACCGTTCTAGTCGCCCAGCAGCCGCCGAACCATGCTCACGAACTCGTCGCGGTCGAGCGGCTTGCGCGCGACTGCCGCGGCGCCGGCCTGCAGGGCGCGCTCGGTCACTTCAAGACTGGTGCTGGCGGAAAATACAAGGACCGGCGGGTGCCCATGGCCGATGGCCGACAGTTGATCGAGCAAGCCAAGCCCATCGAGAACCGGCATCATCAGATCGAGCACGATCAGATCGAAAGTATCATCTTCCAGCCGCGCCAACGCTTCCGCACCGTTCGATGCGTGAGCAACATCGACACCTTCGAGGGTGAGGAGCATGTCGAGCAATTCGGCGATAAGCGGATCGTCCTCGACCAGCAGAACACGCTTGCTCATGCTGTTGCCCTCTGCAGGGTGAGCGCGAACCGATAGCCGGTGCCTGCGTCGCTGCTCGCGGCAAGCTCGGCGTGCCATGACGGAAGGGTCGCGCTTGCCCGCTGCAGAGCGCGGAACGGCGGCGGAACCCCCACCGCAGCGTCTCCCAAGGCAAGCACAAACCGATCGCGCGGCAGTCCGAAGCCGCCCGAAATCGTAATCATGCTGCTCTGCTCTCCTTCATTCAACGCCACCTCGATTTCACCTCCTTCCGGCGCGTCCGCCATGACAATCTGCAACATCGCCTGCAGCAATTCGTCAAGATCGTCAGGGTCGGCCAGTACGAGCGAGGCGAGTTCGGGCAGGACGACATTCAAGGTCGGCAGGCTGGCGCCAGCCTGGGCGCGAACTGCAGTGACCGCTTTGATCAGAGCCGTTCGCGGATTCACGGCGAACGGTTCCGACTGATCCGCGGGCGCCGCACTGCTGATCATTTGAGACAGGCTTTCGAGCGTGTCGCGCGTCCGCCCCGCTGCCTGACTGACCATCTGCATGGCGCGGGCCCGGCGATCGTCGGCCAGACGGCTGTCGCCGGCAAGCTTTGTGGCCACCTCAATGGCCTCGAGGTCGTTGCGTATCCGGGCATCGATTTCGCTCGCGACCTCGGTTCGCAAGCGCGCCAGGTGCTGAAGTTCGGTTACATCGGCAGCTTCGAACAGCAGGCCCCCCCCACTCCTGGTCACTCGCGAATCGTAGAAGCGGCCTTCGATCTCGTGGCGGGATGACAGGGAGAGCGAACCACCGTGCCGCAAGGCTTGGGCCAGCAGGTCCAGCGCCATGTTCTCCTCAAGGCCGCTCAGGGCAATCGCGACGTCGAGGGGCGTCGCCTCGTCCGCGATCACATTTGCGCGCGCCAGCAACGTGCGCATCGCTCGGTTGAGTTGCAGCGGCACGCCCGACCCATCGAACAGCATGGTCGCGGTGTGCAGCGCGCCGATGGTCCGCCGCAGTTCGCCCGCGAAAGAGGCGAGCCTGTTCATTGCGGTCAACAGCTGGGCGTCGTAGTCAGCGGCGGCGGGCGAGCGAACGTCGGGACGCGCTAGGCGCGCCAGGTGATCGAAGACGCGGTAGGTATACGCTAGCGCGCCTTGCGGGTCCGCGCTCGGCGCGATCTCGAACAGACAATATGTTGGATAATCGGGTCGATCGATGCGTGCAAGATACAGGCGCTTGCCGTCGGCGCTGTTCGATACTTGCACCGGGTGCGGGTACGCACGGTCGGCAGCCAGGGCTTGGGCGCGGGTGATGGCGCGTCCGATCAGCGTTTCCGGAGACTGCCCATCAAGTGGCGTCCAACCGTCCAGCCCGCGGTATTCAAGGATAACGGAGCTGTCCGCGCCTGCCAGCCGCAGCATTGCTGGCAGGAAAGCAATCCAGCGCCGTCCGTCACCGACGAGTGTATTACTCCGCATGAAAGTCGCCGCGCGGTCGGCCAGCGACCGGAGGCGCATTTCGCGATCCCGCCAGCTCATCGCTTTGGTTGCGATAGGTGCCGCGGTGAGAAGCAGGGTTAATTCCGACAGCGGCAGCATGACTCCCGCGAGCAGAGCGGCCAGGCCCACGAGCCAGGTGGCCATCAGCGCTGCAATGCTAGTCTTGGTTCGCAATCGGCGGCCAATGAGCAAATGCAGCGAGACCAGTAACAGTCCAAAAAAAACGATCACTATCGACCGCCCTGACCCACCGAGTTCAGCCGCGGTTCGCCCCGAGGCGATTGCTTGCACAATGCGGGCGCGAAATTGGGTCCCATCAAGAATGCGCGGCGATGCGTATACCGATGGTGTGAAACGCGCGTCACCATCAGCGACCGGCCGCCCCAAGATAACGATCCTGCCGCGCAGCAGCAACGTCACCGCGGGAATCCTCAGCACTTGAGCGCCGGAAAATTCCGGCGCCCTGACATCGGCGGGTAACCGGATCAGCCTTAATCGTCCGTCGTGCCCTACGAACGCGCGCTCGATCCCGAACGTGGTCGCAGGCTGGGCCAGCTCGCTGTCCTCTGCAATGGTGCGAACGCGGGCCGCGCTGAGATGTGCCACGACCTCGCCGCGTTCGGCGTGGTTAGTTCGGACGATGACGACTGGCTGGCTGCGAAAGACATCGCTTTCGGTGATCGTATCGAACACCACGCCGTTGGGAATTGCGAACAAACCCGCGGCGCTCAGGATTGCTACCCCCAGCGCCAGCACCAACGGTACGCCCGCACCGCGCAGCACCCTGAAGATCGATGTGTGTGGCGGCGAGCGGCGAACGCTCGGCGCCTGAGGCGGCGACGCGCTTCGCTCGCCAACCGGCCGCGCGGCGAGCCGACCTAGCCTTCGCCGGACACCGGCTACCTCGTCAAGAAAGGGGGCTCGCATCGCGCTAAGATTTGGCGGCAGACGCATCTTCGATAAGCGAAAACAGCTCGCCGCAGGCACGATTTATATTCTCACTCCCAGCGCCCGCGCTAATGGCTTGCTCGACGCGCATCGCCTGGCTGCTGATATTTTCGAAGCCGAAACTGCCAGAGGTGCCGGCCAATCGGTGGGCCAGGGCGGCAACTTCGCCGAAGTCCTCGCGCAGCAGAGCCGCCTCCATCTCCTGGCGGTCATCTGCCGCCCGCTGGAGAAACCGCCGCGAGAGCTCCATTATCCGCTGCCGCAAAAGCGCCTCGCGATCCGATGCCGAGCCTAGCGTATCCATTCCGCTCTCAATAAAGGACCAAGTCACCTAACTCGCCAGGCACTTATCCTGTGCCGGTTAACTAATCGAACCCCAAGGAGAACCAATGCCAACGGACGACAAGATCGAGGAGCGGCGTCAGCAGGCGATCCTGAGTTACCAGCTCGACTCGCTGACCACGGACGCTGAATTCGATCACGTAGCCGAGCTTGTCGCCGACTTGTTCGAAGTGCCCATTTCGGCGGTGACAGTCCTGGGCACCGAGCGCCAACTCTTCCACGGTTCATGCGGCCTCGATCAGCGCACAACCGCGCGCGCCGACGCGTTCTGCAACGCGACCGTGAAGGGGACGTCAGTGCTCGTGGTGGAGGACGCTCTCGCCGATCCCCGCTTCCGCGACAATCCGCTTGTCACCGGCGAACCTCACATCCGCTTCTACGCGGGCGCGCCGCTGAGGATCGACGAAGACGTTTCGGTCGGCTCGCTGTGCATCATCGATCGACAGCCGCGCACGCTCAATGCAACCGAACAACGGCGGCTCGCTTTGCTGGCTCGGACGGTCAGCGATCTGATGGAACTGCGGCTCGGCAGCAAACTCGCTCACCAGCGGCGGCTCGCGCTCACCGAGCAGACCGATCTTCTGCGCGCGACCATCGACAGCGTGCCGCAGGGCATCGCGGTGTTCGACCGACGGCTGCGGCTGGTGCTTTGGAATAGCAAACTCATCGACATGCTGGGGCTTTCCCCGGCCTTCGTCACGGAAGGACTTACGGCCGCCGACATGGTCGCGGATGTGTCACGGCGCTTTCCGGTTGGGACAGGTGAGCCGGCGGATATCGTGCGCGAACTCATGTCATCCCTCACCGCCGGTGCGACCAGCAAGCGCGTCCTCGAGCAAGCAGATGGACGGGCGCTTCTCACCTGTTTCGCCAGTGTGCCCGATGGCCGCTTCATTATGACGGTCGACGACGTGACCGATCGCCGGAGGGTCGAGCGCATGAAGGACGAATTCATTTCGACGGTGAGCCATGAACTGCGCACTCCGCTCACTTCCATCCGCGGCGCGCTGGCGATCTTATCGAAAAAGGCGGAGCACGCGCTAGATGCGCCATCGTCACAGCTGCTGCAAATTGCAAACAACAACGCCGAGCGGCTCACCGCCCTCATCAACGATATCCTCGATGTGGAAAAGCTCGGTTCGGGCGCCATGGCGATCAATCGCGAACCGGTCGATCTGACCAGACTCGCCGAAGAAGTATGCGAACAGAACCGCCCGTTCGCGCTTTCGCACAACAAGACCCTCGCGGTGCGGACCGCGACCCGTCCATTGGTCGTGCTGGGTGATCACGGGCGGTTGACTCAGGTAGTGGCTAACCTGGTTTCGAACGCCTGCAAGTTTTCCCCCCCGGGTTCGGAGGTGCAGGTCGCCGTCGATGATCGCGGCGACCAAATCGAGCTTTCGGTGCGCGATTTCGGATCGGGTGTGCCAGACGCTTTCGCCTCGCAGATCTTTAACCGGTTCGCCCAGTCGGATCCCGCGCACCGCCAGGCCAGTTCGAGGGGTACCGGATTAGGACTGGCCATCAGCAAGAGCATTATCGAAACGCACAACGGGGAGATTGGATACGAGAATCCGGAAGGAGGGGGGGCACGGTTCTGGATTCGCTTCAAGAAATGGGAGAAAGATTGAACAATGCGTACCCTCAATCAGATTCTGCTGGTCGAGGACGATCTCGACATCGCAACACTGGTGAAGCTATCGCTAGAGGAGTTCGGCGGCTTATCAGTGACCCACTTCACATCCGGGCGGGCGGCGCTCGATGCCGTGACGGCGATCGCGCCCGATCTCGTGATCCTTGATTACAGGATGCCGGAAATGGACGGCGGCGAGGTGATCGCACAGCTGCGCGGGAACGAGCGAACCCGCGCCATTCCGGTGATTTTCATGACCGCGAGTGTAATGCCCGAACATGTCGCGCGGTTGCGCGATATGGGGGCGGCCGCAGTCATCCCAAAGCCGTTCGATCCTTTGATGTTGCCCGATCAGATCGGCGACATCTGGGCGCAACTGGAACATGAGACCAGCGCTGCGAATGAAGCCGGTTAAGCATTTCCCAAGCCCCATCTGGCAAAGGTCCGGCAGTAGGGAAGAGCTATAACGGTGCCACGTCCGCTGCTGACCACGAGCCCGGCGTTCCAAAGGATCCATTCATGCGCACAGGCGACCTCCTAATTGTCGGCGGGTTCTTGCTAGGCCTCACGTGCCCGGCCGGGGCAGCGGCGCAGACCGCGTCTCCCGAAGGCGATCTGTCGGGTGAGGTGTCGATCTCGCACGTTTTCGCGTCAGACACGGCCGCCGACGAATCCGATGATACCGGCGGCGGATCGTCCACCATTCTTCGCGCGTCCCTCGATTACGACCTTGATTTCGGGGCGATGGACGTGAGTGTCAGCTACGATACGGGCGCCTATCTCTACGAGGATGAAACCCGGCGCGACCGGTGGAGCAATCGGTGGACCGCGGGCGTCGGTACCGCCTTATCGGATACCATCGAGCTGTTTGGCCAAGCCAGCTATGCAACCAATCTCGCCACAGTCGAAGCCCTCTCGACGGATCAGGCCGAGTTGCTGGGGCGCGTGCAGTACAGCCCCAACCGCGACAATCGGATACGGATGTTCGGCGGATATCGCTGGCGCGAGTATGACTTCGACGACAGCGAGGGAGCCGGGGCCTTCTATGGTGCGGAATATCGCTATCGGCCCAGAGCGGGGCACTACCTCACTGCGGATCTCCGCCGCGAAGAGATCGCCTCCGAGGCACCGCGCCGCGGTTACGACCGGACGATTGCATCGCTGTTCTATCGGGCCCCGGCTGGTAAGGACTTTCGATTGGCGGCCGGCGTAACCGCTCGGTGGTGGGATTTCACTGCGCGACTAGCCACCCATGGCGAGCGCCTGACCCGGAGCACCTATACTCCGGAAGTCGAACTACAATACGCGACACGGCCGGGAGTCCTTCTGAGAGGCCAACTTCAGTATCTCTTCCGCGAGTCCAATGATCCGGGCTTTACGGCAGACACGGGGCGGGCGATCGTGACGGCGGGGTTTCGATTCTAGTTAGCTTGGGCGCGCGATGGCTGCTGACTTAGATCGGAATGATAACTGGCCGGTTCTCGAAGCGATCGAAAATTGAAGCCGGCATCGAGTTAAGCAATCTCGGGCGTGGAGAGCGGACTGTCCGTTATCGGAGAGATTTGATTTGGTCGCCAATGTCCGGGATTGGGCGCATTACCGACAGATGGCTTCTAGACAGCCCCTCCCGGTCGAATTGCCGGCGCTTCTAGCTGGCTCTTGGGCTCAATAAAGGCGATGTCAGGCTAACTCGGGCATCGCCGACCCTCAGCATAGAGAATAACAGAGGCGGGCGGCAGAGCAGAGCCACTAGCCTTCTCCTGTTCGAGCGTCGACGACATTGATCAGAAAGAGCGGCTTCGGAGCCCTCTCCACCAAATTGATCCCGACGACTTGAAGATCGAGCACCAGCGAACCGGCGTTTCGCTCCTCGTCGAGTACCATCGCAAAATCTGGAGTTAGGCGAAACGCCGGCGGGGCCGCTGACCACAGATAACGACAGACGCTTTCGCAGCGAGACATAGCCATCGCCAACCGATCGTCTTCGGCAAAGCGTTCGGCCACTGCCGCGACGGCTTGAAATCCGCCGTTGACTTCGGCTGCCCCGTTGCATGAAAGCAGAGCGCGATACAGGACGATAGGGGCAGCTATCGAGCTGGCAGCCAGACTGTCCTTCGGGGAGACGCCGAAGCGCGCCAGTTCATAACGGATGGCAAGCGCCGCCACCTCGAACGCGGTGAAATCACCCTCGTCTGCGGCACGACTTCTCAGGTGACCCCGGCGCCGCCACACTCTCTGCATATCAGTGGACAGCCCGGTGGCAGCTTCCAACTCGCCCGGCGAAAAAAGGTTCGAGGCGAACCGTCCCACCCCCTCAATTTCCGACCATTCCATCACGAGACCTCTGCCACAGCTTGCACACGATTAGCCGCGACCAAAATGCGCCGAACCTCGCCAAAATCGTCCGCTTGGAGATCAGCAGCGACAAAACGGGCGCGTCCCATCATTTCGGCGAGTTCGTCGATATTCTTGGCGCTAACATCCAGTCGCTGCGGCTGAGCGCTTCCGATCAACCAGAAATCGAAACTTGCCATCTACTTCTCAGTCCGTATTTAAGTTACCGATGCAGCGACTCGGCTGACCGAGTCGCTGCTACGATAGGTAAGTTTTGAGGTTTCGCAACCATGTTGCAACTGTGCCGTCCTTCTCGGTCTTTTAGCGCCCTATGAACCGTCTCAGTCCAGAGAAACGCGCAGGTATCATCCGCCTTTTGAACGCGGGAATGTCAGTGCGGGACGTTGCCCGAAACGCGAAAGCCACGGAGAAGACAATCCTCCGCTTGGTCCGCGAGACGGGCGGTGCCTGCCGCGAACTTCTTGAGAGCCTAAGGGATTTCGAGACCGACTATATTCAGGTTGACGAGATGTGGACCTACGTCGGGCTAAAGGACAAGACCTTGAGCCGCTTGGAATTGAAGCGGGCAGGAGTAGGCACTTACTGGTGCTTCACCGCCGTGTGCGGCCGTTCGAAATTCCTTCTCGCCTACCATTTCGGGAAGCGGACACGACACCAAGCACGTATCTTCTTCCAAAAATTATCTCAGCTTCTCCCGGAGAAGGTGTTCACATCAAGAGTTCCCATTTTATCTCTCATCACGGACGGATGGCGAGGGTATAGGGTTGCTGGCGAAGATGTTTTCGGCAACTCCATCAACCGTGGGATGCTGGTAAAGCAGTACAGCGCTTTGGACGAGAAAGGTGAGACGACGCCAGCAAGCAGGTGGGTGGGGGAGCTACGCGAAGTGTTGGCTGGGAGCTTGCCGGCCAGTCAAATCCACACGGCATATGCTGAAAGGACGTATCTAACCTTTCGGCAGAAGAACAACCGGATATCCAGAGCCACCGCTGGCTTTTCGAAAAAGCTCTCGCATCACGAACTCCACTTTGCGATGCAGATCGTATTCTACAACTTCTGCACCGAATTGAGCCCTGTCCCGCCTCCCGCCGGATCGGAGGACCGTTCGTGGAGGAAACGCTCCACTCCTGCCGTGGAAGCCGGTGTCGCGGATGAGGTATGGGACGCAAAGGCCTTGGTTGCTTTGACCGACGATTATCTTAGTCGCCAAAGGAAGCTATCAAGCGAAGAAATCATCGACCCTGCGCCGATACACGTAGATGCCAACGGATTACCGTTCTGGGTGTACTGGAATGATAGCCAGCAGAAGGCAAAAGTGCACCAAGCATCATGCACCAATTGCAACCATGGAACTGGGAAGTTCAGCGGCGGAACTTCCGGTAAGCCGCAGGTGGGCCAGTGGATCGGCTTCCCCACGAAGGAAGAGGCGCAAGCGCGGGCGGCGGAGCTTGAGCCCTACTCCTACAGTTTGTGTAAGATGTGTATCGGCACTCCAACGTTTCACGGATCACGGGTTTACCGCAGAAACAGGGGCTGAGGCGGTCACACACGAGCCGGAGGATCCGATGGATCCCCCGACTGTGCAGGCTAGCTGTCGCTTCTTAAGTTTCCCTGACGTATTTCTGAAAATACCTCACGACCTACAATTCCTACTCGGCGAGTTGCGCAGGCCAACCTAAGTTTCGCTTTCTGGACAGGTTTCGAAGGAGGCGCTGGTTGGCTTATCAGCACTACTGGGTGGGGCTCGATGCGGGGCATCTCGAAACAGCCGTTTGCCTCATCGACGCTGAGGGCGGAATCCTCTTCGAAGCGATATGCGAAACGAAATCTGGACCCATCAGAGATATTCTGCGGAGGTTTGGCGTCGAGGCAGTGCAGTGCCTCACGATCGAGGCCGGCAATGGCACCCAGATGGTTCGAGAACTGCGTTCATACGAATTTCCTGTTCAGGTGGTCGATGTACGCAAATCGAGCAAGTTTCTGGCAATCAGGCGACAGAAAACAGATGTCCACGATGCTCGAGGGCTCGCAGAACTCGGGCGGCTTGCTCGATCCATAGGGTCCCAGGTTTTCGTGAAGCCAATGGAACATCAGAATATCCGAACCCTAATCAATGTTCGGAGAACAATGCTGAAAAACCGCGCCAGGACGGATGCGCTCATCCAATCGATTTTCAGGTTGTACGGCGGGAACGTAAAACTCCTGAACGGAAGGGGTGCGCTAGCCGCTGAGGTGAACAACCAGGTGCGGAAGATGCGACAGCACGGGCTTGAAATCGGGGTCAATCTGCAACCGCTCGTCGAAACTTCCGAGGCTCTGAGAGCGCAGATCGCCACTCTTGACCGGCAGATGCGCGACATCGCATCGAACAATCCTACATGCCGCAATTTCCAGACGATCCCCGGCGTCGGAGCTGTGATCGCGCTTTCGTTCTACAGTGCCATCGGCGATCCACATCGATTTGGGCGAAGCCGTGACGTTGGAGCATACTTGGGTCTGACCCCGACCCTATATCAGTCTGGCGCCACTTCACGCCGGGGGCGTATCAGTCGGCACGGGAACAAGCTGACACGGATGCACCTGATTACCGCAGCCACCGTGCTACTTTGCAGGATTGAGATCGAAAGCCGTCTTCGCACTTGGGGTCTCGAGCTGACTCAGCGGGTTGGGTTCCTGAAGGCGCGCGTTGCCGTGGCCAGGAAGCTTGCGGTGATCATGCTCGGAATGTGGAAATCAGGTTCGCCGTTTCGCCCAGACGGCGCCCCTTCGCTGTTCCTCCGGCAGGAGGAGGCAGGCTTGGACCCCGTTCTGATTTCTGGGACGCAGATCTCGTTGTAGGTAATTGGGCCAAGCCTGCCGTCAATCGCAGCGTTCACTTCAAACAACGGCTCATAATGTCGCAAACTTGCAGCATTATCCCCTGAAACAGCGTTACGGTGTCAAAATTGACGCATTACGAATCCGATCGCGACCTGATGCCTACCGGTGGCCATTGAATGCTCGTGCCCTAACTCGGGCATTTGAGCCGCGCCGCAAAGCGATTGCCGGACGTTAACATGATGCCGGAATTGAAGGGAAAGCCAACTTCCGGGCGAGCGCCTCAATTTCGTCGCGCCAAGCTAACTTCTCCTGCCATGACTGACGAATAGACGAGGCTCCGTAGATGGCACCAGCCAACTGCCCAGCGATTGCCGCAGTGGTGTCTGCATCGTCACCAAGGTTGGCTGCCAGCAACACCGCATCATCGAAGTTATCGGTATTCGCCACAGACCAGATTGCCGCTTCGAGGCTGTGAGCCACGAAGCCGCTGCTCGAAATTTGATCTCGGGCCTTCCCGCGCCAGCTGCCGGCGACAATCGGCCCGATGTGTGGACCGTAGGATCCGCGAGCATTTTCCAGTGCACTGCCGAAATCGGCACCGAGAATCGCCGCTCGCAGCATGAGCGCATAAGCTTCGCAGGCTTCCAGGCATGCATCGGCCGCGTGGGTGGTCATACTCTGCCGACGGGCCACTCGTGTCATCACCGCAGGATCAGCCCGGATGCCCCAGATCGCGACTGGTGCCAGCCTCATCAGAGATCCATTTCCTGCTGAATAGGGATCGTCCGAACCTGAAATGGGATCCCCGCTCTGTTCAAAACGCGAGAGTGCTTGCCGAGTGGTGATCCCGATATCGAAACAGTGGCCTGTTGGGCTGTAAGCCCCGTTCTTCCACCATTCGACAAATCGGCGTTGTGCTTCTTGCGGCTCAAAGATTGAGCCTTTGGCCGCACTAGCCAAAAGAGCGTCCCCGAGAGCAAGAGCCATCGAGGTATCATCAGTCCAGGTGCCCGCGTCCAGACCGAACGGCCCTCCCCCGACCATATCGGTGATGTGGTCATAGCTATCACGAGGCTTGAACTCGAGCGTCGTTCCCAAGGCGTCTCCGACGGCCAAACCGATCAGACATCCACACGCACGATCGTACACGCGCCAAAGCTCGTGCAGATGGTTCTCCTGCGCCCTGGTTTCGATGGCCCCAGGTCGCACCTCTCGTACTCGTGCAATCGCGCTAGCGGCGTCAGCTTCGCCTAGTTCGATAAGCAGCCTCGCTGCTACCGTTCCCGCCCTGCCGAGACCGCCCCTGCAATGGACGAAAACGCTTCGTCCTTCTGCGAGCATGCCGCGCACGCGAGGTCCAGCGGATCGCCATCGTTGCTCGAATTCATCACCGGGTGCGGTAACATCAACGATTGGCAGATGAAGCCACTCCATGCCGCGAGCGGTCACTTCCGCTTCCAAATTGGAAACGCCAAGAAATTCGATCTCATGATCCTCGATTAGAGAGACGACTGCGGCGGCTCCCCAGTCGCGCACCGCGTCCAAGTCGACAGCGAGATCGCGCTTCCAATCGAAGCCGGCAAATGCCGGCCCCCGTTTACCCGGACAGAACGATACTCCAATTCGCCCGGTCGCTACTGATAGCGTCGGGATGTGGATAGGGTCGGTTAAGCTGGTCCGGATGTTTCTACTCATCTCGCCTGACTAATTCTTACCTACGACAAAATTGGCCGCATCTGAGCGTCCTGCGCATCAAGCAACACCTGGGAATGCGTAGGCCTCGAGCCAAACCCCAAACCAAGCCGGAATAATCTGTGCGTCCACCTATGGCTCGAACTTCCTTCGCAATGCCTCCGCATGCGCAACAACCACAGGAGATTTGGCAGGCGATGCGAACCGCATCAGCCATTCTGACCAGCTTGCCGCAGTAAATCGGACACGGGCCCCGCTTACCGCAACGGAGAAGGCTTCGATTTCCGCCCGGTGCTCCGAACGCGCGGAGGCTGACACCCGCGAAGGCTCGGCAAAAAGATAGAACAAGACCGGCGCACGGCTGATCCGCCGGGCTTCAGTTACCAGCCCGAATGCATGCTTCACGAGCTGAGCAGCATCGAGATAACGGAAATGTGACGGCGCCGATCTCAAGCGATCACGCATAGCGCACCACGGATCCATTGCTTCTCCCCACACATCGCGGTCGTACGCATTGGAGAGGGTGGCTTGTTTCCTGTCGCGAAATGGTTCGAAGCGTTTGGATTCGACTCCGATAAGGCAACTGTCGGTGACAACGGCAGCATCAAGCCAGGGGTGACGACCGCCATTCCAAGGAAAGCGAATCTGTCGTTCAATCTCGACGGAAACTGGCGGCCATTCGATATCGTCAAGGCCAGGGAAAGGCGGGAGCAAGGCTGGTCTTTCAATGAACCAGCCGAACCCATTGACCGCCAAAGCGGCGCTACTTTCGGGGCTTTCGAATTTTCCGGAGGCCAGTTCGTTACCGCCTGCTATGTCTAACGAGTGACGCACGAGGCTCTCCGGCACTCCTGGAAGGAACAGTTCGCTCATGACCCCATAATAGCCCGTGAATACGTCAGAATCGGTCGTACCATCAAATCCAACAGCCAGCTGCCAGCCCGAATTCGTTCCAACTCACATTATCCCAATCAGTGTGCCCATGCGTTGGGCGCTCACGATCGCTTACCGATAATCGATCAACTGCACTTCTCTGAATGTGAGCTGCGAAATCAAGGCGTCGATGCCTGCCGCTAGGTCACAGTCGAACATCTCCCTCGAAACGATGCCCGCTCCATTTCGTATCCAGACCCTTTCAGCGCGAAAATCAGCAAGCGATTGATGGACAGCTATCTCCTTCGCCCCGGCATGATCTGCCCAGACAGTCAGGCAAATCTGCCAGTCCCAAGCTCCGCCGTATCCTTCGAGATTCGCGATGTAGATTCGATTATCCGGATCATCCCCAGAGAAGCCGACCTTGATCAGACCCAAATCCGCTGACTTGGCGAGATAGAGATAGCCTGACATTTCACTTCGACGAGCGAAGGCGATCGAAGCCGGAAAACATTCGATGCAGGTCCCGTATCGATTGCGCAAAGAATGCCCGTTGTGACATTTCGTCACACCGTAAGCCACGAACTTCCCCTCAGCCTTCATCCGCGGTCGATATTCAGCGCGCTTCAAACCCGAGGCATCAAAGGTTTCGTCAACGTCAATCCCGTGATGCTTGAGATAGCGCAGATGCGCTCTAGTCAGGCGAGCCAATCGTGATGCTCCCGCTTCAAGGCGCAGCCACGCACGGCCCGGTCAAAGAGGTGTAGAACATTGCCGCGGCTTTCATGCGGACTTAGCCTTCTTGGACTTCTCCGTGGTCACCTTCCCAGAAGGAAGGACACGGACCTGCAGATGGCCGGTTTCGGTTCTGCGTGATTCGAAGCCCCCTGCAGTTTCAACCAAGTCGCTCAACTTGCCCTGACCATATGTTCGGGGATCAAAGTCGGATGCAAGCGCAGCAAGCCGCTGCCCTACCCGACCTAAAGGCACCCAACCGCCTTCATCATCCAACTGCAAGATAGCGGTTCGGATCAGCGGAATCGCAGCAGTCGGCGGCTTCTTGACGTTGGCTGGACGGGCATCCTGTCGCTCTGGCTCATCCAACGCTGGCGCCTCGGGCAGCAGGTTCTCTGTGTAGATGAAGCGACGGCATGCTTGTCGAAAGCTTTCTGGCGTTTTCTGCTCGCCAAACCCGTAGACATCGATGCCCTGTTCCCGGATGCGTGATGCCAGGCCAGTAAAGTCACTATCTGAAGATACGAGACAAAAGGCGTCAAACCGACCGGTGTGCAACAGGTCCATCGCGTCAATGACCAAGGCGATATCCGAGGCATTCTTCCCGCTTGTGTATGCAAAGCTTTGGTGAGCCTTGATCGCATGAGTTGCGAGCACCTCGGCCCAGGATTTCAGTCTGGTTCCGGAGAAATCCCCGTATATGCGCCGAACGCTTGCTTCACCGATCTTCGCTATCTCCTCAAAGAGGCGGGGTGCGATCCGCGAGGAAGCGTTATCCGCATCAATCAATACGGCAAGTCTAGGGGTGCGCTGTTCAGTAGCCATTTTCAGACATTGCCTTAAATCAGCTTTATCAAAATATAAAATTCATCTCGATGATGACTTTGCCTGGAACTCCTGCAAGCGCCTGCCGACGATGACATTGTCGGACGAAATCCTAAGCAAGCGCTTGGCTCTATCGTGGGCAAATTCATCGACCCCGAGGACTATGAGTGTGATGCCGTTCAGCGGCAACAATTCGCGGCGGCGCGCGTCATAACGTCGGCGCTGCTCTCCGCGGGGCACTCCAGAGACAGTCGGCTTGTCATCGAAAAAGCCGACACGTTCTTTGTGCTGACGCTCGTGATATTCCACGACAAGCCTTAGTTCCGGATAAAAGCCATCGACCGGTAAAGGCCTTCGGTTCCCGCGCAGATCCGGATCTCCGGTTAGAAACGGAAAGCAATGCTGACGCAAGGCTTTCATTCCGAGAAACTCATCGCAAAGGTCGAGAACATATTGCTCGTCGCGGACAGACACCCTTGGCTTCGCGTCAACAGCCTTCTTGACCGACCGAAAGTTTGAAGGCTCTCCGCATAACCTCGCCATGACATTTTCCATGTCTGCGTGTTGACTGCTCCCGCGCATGACCTCCCAGCGGCCATTGTGCGAATGCCAACCGAGTCCCGCAGTTCGAAGGGCAGCACGAAACCGCTTTGGATCTACACCGTTGGCATTCGCCATCTCGACGGCGGTAATCAGTTGATCTGACATTTTGCTGCCCAATCATTCATCACGCGAGCCCGCTGATCATTGCTGCTTCAATGCCAGCCCAGTCCTGCTCGTGCGATCCTGAATTGTTCGGCATCCCAGCCTTGGTTAAACAGCCCTTGGGATTGGTGTAACTGTCGATCCGACGTTCCGGCTCCTCCCGCCAAGCTATGTTCACCGCCCAAAACTTCGGAAAAAAATACAGGCTTGAGTAGGGCAAGTGGTCGTGGATCCACCAGGCAAGTTTCCGCCAATCACCTTCATTCTGAAATGCATCCCAGAACGCCGGGACTACGACGCACGCCGTTGCCCCCATTCGCCCCGCCGAGTCCCGACGATCCCAAATGTGGCCAGCGAAATTGGCATCGTTCGAAGCGCAGTTATATCCGCCTTTTCCCGCTACTTGCATCTTATTGCCCAGCCCGTTGACTTCCCACGAGCGAAAAGCAGATCGGACAGCGATGCGACCGAACCGATCCTGCAAGGGCTCAAGCAGTTCTTCACAGAGCCTGCTTCCTGCCGCGATCGCCAGGTCAGGATCATCAGGTACATTGTTTAGCCCGTGAACGGCTGCAATGTCGGAGAATAGGAAATCCCGCATGAAGAACGACTTCGACAGCCGAATGCGGCCAAAGTCAGCGAGCGTAGATACAGAATCGGGTTTTCTCATAAGGTCGGTCTATCTTCATTATGCGTCAAAAGCGGTCGTAGTAGACGGCCGCCGTTTGCCAAAGTGGTTGGGAGGCGCGCTAGACACGTTCCAACCACTCTTGCAGTAGGTTATCAGGCTCTCGGCCAGCACTTGCCAACTGTTGTATAGTCAGGATGAGATGTCACTAAGTCGTCTGCGCAATATCGTGAACCTCGCTGTGCCCACGCTTTTTCGCCAGATCGGTGGTGGACGAGTACGATGCGAAAGCGAGGCAACTCTTCAGCTGCACCTCGGACGCATAATTTCGTCGGCCGCCGATCTCGAGATCATCAGCGAGCGCGAGACGTTTTCTGTCGAACTAGAAAAGCCGCTGCGGAGCAATGGCGGCAAGCGAGGGCGGATCGACGTGTGGTTTCGACTTACAGACGGTGATGGCAGCGAATGGCGTTGTGCAATCGAGCTTAAGTTTTTCAAACGGGAAAATCACCGCGAACCAAACAATCGCTACGACGTGTTCAAGGACATCGCCAGACTGGAGCAGTGCGCAGATGTCGCGGATCTAGGGTTCATGTTGGTGGCGACCGATCATCGACATTATGTCGACCAGACAAGCTATTCCAGCGACACGAGCGATTTCGATTTTCGCCATGAGCGAGAGTATGCAGGAGGAACCGCCCTTACCTACAAGACCGGCGCGTATGGGCCACCGATTACCCTCGCTGGGAATTATGCGTTTCGCTGGTCAGAGCGCAGCTCCGCGCTTCCGTACTTGCTAGTCGAGGTTCCCCCGATCCGGCTTGGCCCCGCCTGAGAAATTAACACTCCAACAAACCGAACCAATCACGGCTCGAGCTTGATCTGCAATTCTTCTAGAGCAGCCACGTCGACGCCCTCGTCAACGAGACGGTCAAGATAGGCCAGCAGGTCGTCTTGCCGCGGCTGCCCAAATGCCAGCCGGTAGAGTGTCAGGCTGCGTTTGAGCCAACGTAACCGCGTGTTTTCCCGACTCATGGGTAGCATTGGTACGCGGCGCTCGACCTTTACCGGACCATCAAAAACCCAGTACGGAACAAGTTCGGATTTGCTCGTGGTAGCGCGCTTGGCCGCGTTGAACATCGCCTCCCATGGGTCCGCAGGTGGCTTTGTAGAAGTGCGGATTGCATCGGCGTGTGCCCGGGCAACATTATGCCGGACCGCATGTCCTTTGAACCGGTGAACACGCCCTTCCCTTTGCTCAAGATCGACCGGGTTCCCCGGGAGATTCCAATGATAGACTCGATAGCAATAGGGATGAAAATCCAAGCCTTCCTGACCAATCGATGTCGTGGCCAGCACGAACGGTCTGAAAGGCGAATTGAACGCATCTCGCACGCTTCCGAGCCGCACGGTTCCGCCTTCATCATCCTTGTATTCAGCCAATCGCATAGCGAAGCGACCGCGCATCCTGATGGACGGATGAAAGACGACCTTGCCGTCCTCAACTCCCACATCATCGACATCAATCTGGGAGGGGCGGACTGACAAGGCGTGGGTCATGGCCGCGGCCACGCCGGCGACACGTTCACGCTCGGAGCTCCCAGCCAAACCCTCGCCTTCGACGAGATAATGGGCGTACTCGTCGAGCACTGACTGGAGGTTGTGCTCGACACCATGCGTCAATGCGCTGCGCCAGTAATGGTCATCGCGCTCTTGCCGTAGGAGAGCAACGGCGTCGTGCTGATTGAAGAGCGCCCGAAAACCCCAAGCGATTGATGCCGCGGCGTCCATCAAATGCGGGTCATCCCAAGCCAGTCCTGGCGCAATGCGATGGAGCGCACGCAATGCACAGACAGCGGGACTTCCCAAGGCTACATCGACCAGCAGATCCAGCGTGTCGTTGTCGAGCTCCCCAAGGGATGCCTCGGTTGCAGTCCTTCGCAACTCGGCGATGTGCTCTCGAAAGCCTTCCTCCTGGATCGTCCATCTGTAACCGAGATACTGCAGCCACCCGGAAGACTTGGTCTTCAACAGTACGTCGATCGTTGCCGGTGTGGACCATTCTGCATCCCTGCCAGCTGCTTCTTCGCCATTTTCCTTGGCGAACAGGTGCCCCAGTGCAGTACGAATACGATCCGCAATCGCTGCGCGCATTTCTGCAACCGACAATTGTTCCGGAGCGCCAGAAAAGACGCTTAGCGGATCACAGATTCTGGCCAGTGTTGGTGACGGATAGATCAGGTGCAGCGCGCGCATCGCAGCCGGGCGACCATCGACCAGCTTGAACTGAAGCGGACGGCGGCGCGTGGCTTCCGAGTAGGACCGAACCACCGACGCTGCCCCCATCCGCCGTTCGGCTTCGTAGGAAAGCAGTGCGGCAAGCGCATCGGGCACCATCTGCCATGCAGAAAAGACAAGCGCTTTCGTAGCCGGTGTGCCCTCAGATGCCCGGCCATAATATGTTACCGCCGGGGGAAGCCAGAGGTGCTGATGGAGCCCTGAATCAAACAAATCGGCCATCAATGCTCGAAGGCGCCCATTAGCCGGATCAATCGGCTGATAAGCTTCGACCTGTTCGCGACTGATGCCCAGCGCCTGCGCATCTCTCAATGCTGATATCAGGGCCGGGTTCGAATTTGCGGCTTTATCCTTCAGGCGATGCTTAAGCGCGTAATCACGCATAAAATTCAGGAGGTAAGGTGCGGACTTCCAATACTCGATGATTTCGCGCGCATCGACGGCTCGCGCCACGCGGGCAAACGCTTCGGCCTGATGAAGATCGGCAGGTGCGAGCGGCACGTTGATCGATGGCTCCGCTAGCATCGAATCTCGTTCAGCAGTACTGCCAACGCGCTCGGTGCGCGCCATAACGCGCTTCAGTGTACGCTGAACCTTGTTGCGCGCGCGCTTGGCGTCGGTCGCGCTCGACGGCAGTTGCTGGAGTAGCTTACGAAAGCGGCGCATTTCGCGGTCAAGTTCGACCTTGATGGTCGCCCCCTTATCGCGGCCGTAGAGGAACTCGATTGTTTCGAGGAAGTCCTCGTAATGATCGCCGTCATCGGGCTCATCGCCCGAGAGCGTGAGCATTTTGTAGGGAGTTGCGGAGAGTAGAAGGGTGCGTGCGCTGGCTGTATCGTCAGAATACTCAAACAGCGCCCGTGCAAGCTCGGCCGGCTCCCCTTCACCGCGCAGCAATTCCCGAAAACGTTGGAATTCGTCGAGGATGATAAGATCCGGCTTAAGCGCACTGACGCAAGCGTGCGATAGCTTGCTGCGTAGCGCCCCGATTACCTCGTTTCGTTTCCAACGCTTCTCGTCAGGGTATGTTGGCTGGCGGCGTGGAAACAGCGAGATCATTTCATTGATCGCCGACAACAGCGATGCATCTTGACGGACTGCCTCGTGGAAGTTCGAAACTATCGTCGGATCAATACCCTCAAGTGACATGCTACCGACGCACGCATCCCAGCGATCATTCCCGGCGTCCACTTGCAGCGCGTTTCTGAGCGGCGTGAACGAAAAGCCCATGGCTTCAAGCAAGCGATGCAAGAGCGCCCGTTCTTCAACGACCCCGGTGGTGGATCGAAGATTGAACGTGGTTCCAGGCGTGAGGCTGATGAAATTGACCTTGTTCGCAGACAGATCTTGTTCGCCGCGAAGCTGCAATGGCACCAAGGTCATGCGAGTGGGCAAGGCCATCGCACGTTTTCCCAATACATTGAGACGATTGAGATTTTGCGCGGCGATGGCCTGATTGGAGCAGATGTAAAGAATGTCGATCCGCTTTGATCGATTCCACAACGCTTCGATGGTCTTGGCGATCACCCCGCGGGCAACCATGGTTTTGCCCAGACCTACTTCGTCTGCGACCAGGAACTGACGCACTGGATCGGGGCCATGCAAACGGTCGAACACATAGTCTACGGTGCGACGCTGAAAGCGCTTGAGTTGAGCGAGTGCGGCGCCCGCGTCGAACAGCTCACTCTCCATTGCCGGACTCCTCCAGTACGGCACGGAATGTCTGCCAGAGGACACGAAACTCTTCGGGTATTGGATCGGCACCTTCTACATTTGACTCTGTTAGCCTGGTCATCAGACGATCAACTGCATTCAGCCGTCCATCCTTGGCGCAAAGAGCCCGGACGAGTTCCTCGAGCAACGGCTCATCGTCGGCCACGGCCATGGCCCACCCTGCCCCACTGCCGCTTCCTTCGGCCGCCAAAGCCGCCGCAAACGGATCACCGAGTGCGGTGAGCAAGAGCCTCAAATAGCGCAGGAATGTTTTGCGATCATTGATCACCGATCGCATGATCGCTGCGTCGCGCTCGGCCGGTAGGCCCTCAATCGGCAAGCCAGTGCTAAAAAGGATGCTTTGACCGGTTGCACGTTCCTTCATTTCAATCGCCAGAAAGCGTGTGACATCGGCGAGCGGAACCACACCCAAGTCCAAAGCCTCACCGGCTGCCAGTGATGCCTGAGCATCCCTGGCGTGCCCTTCGCCTCGGGTTATCGGCCAAACCCGCACGCGGTCTATGTCTGCAAGTGCAATGCCTCCAGCAGGCGGAACCAGCCACATGCGCCAATTGCCTGGGCCCTCGGTCGCGTCTGCTTCACAACGGATGCTTAGGCATCCGCGGGCAAGTGCCCGCCGAGCAATGAGGAGCACCCTTTCAGCAGCACGCTCGGAAGCGTCAGCAGCAGCCAATTCTCCTGGCACGAAAGCACGAGTTAGACGCCCGAACCCGTTCTCGCCAAGAATGGTCTCGATTGACCCCAGCTTTGACGTCTTCCCCGTAAATGTGATGAAGAATTCAACGTTTCGCCCTGAGATGAACGCGGGTGTGGTCGCATTTCCGGAGCCCAAGGTCAGACGGGTATCCCAGCTGTGCTCGGCAACGATTATCTTGGCGTGGAGCCCTTCCAGAGCTGACGAAACAGATTCCTCGCCGTCTTCGCGCTCGGCCATTTCATCCATGACCGCGACATATTCGAAATCGTCGAGTGTTTCGGCTGCTATGGAGGCAAGCTGATCAGGTCGGCTTATCAAGACTTCCGCGGATCGACGTGCCTTTCCAGCTAACATCGATAACGCGGCATCGTCGCAAAATGGCGAGACTACACCGATGCGGGTGCATTCCGGCGGCTGCCAAGGCCGCCCTCCCAGCCCGTTGACTGCGAACTCAAATTTTTCACAGGCATCGGGCAATGACCACTCGGCGAAGCGCATGTCTTCGGCGAGTTCCATGGTCAGCGCCCGCTGCTCATCCGGGACGGGGCTGACCGCGAGATCTGGGAGCGCGGAGAGCAATACATACAGGGGACGGTTGTGGGCCTTAGGCTGGCGAGTGCGGCTTCCGTCGAGACGCACGGCTATGTCCCATGACCTGTCGCGCGTGAGATTGCGCGACAATACGAGCACCCTCAGAAGATCATCGCCCTCTTCGTCCAATGGCTTGAACCGCAGCGCCCAGATTTTCGGATGGAAGCTACCCTCTCCTGGCGCTTGGACTTCGACGATAACCTTCTCGAGCAACGAGCAAAGTCGAGATTGTTGGGCAAGCCCCGCATGGATTTGACCTGCCTCGGCGAAGACGGTCAAGCGCCCGGAAATCCGCTCCGCTCCCTCGAGCAGAGCAATAGGATGCTGCAGAATTTCGTCTCGATTGTCGGCGGCAAACAAAGCCAGGCTGACCGGCACGGCTAGCGCCGTCTCAAAATCGAGAGAGAATGTCGTCGCCACACCAGCATCGAAGCGATACCCGGGGGGAGCCTGAAGGCTATCGCCGTACAGAAGCCGGTTTTCGGGATCGAGCGTTGCCCTGTTCAACGTTTGAGATCCTTCAGATGGCTTTGTGCGATTGGCCAGCGAAACTGAAACCTTCCAGTTCCGGATGCTCCTTGCCAACGGTCCCGCGCACTCTTGTTTGCAAACCGGGATTGCCCCTTTTTGAGCCTCCTCTCACGCGTCATGACGAGCCCGTTTGCAGCGTCGCGATTGCGGCCTAATCCTCCCTCCTTCCGCACCAAGGCCACCCATTCGGTGACAAACCGCTTGGCCGGTTCGAGAACCGAATGTCCGGTATGACGTGTCTCGTGCCAGAAATCGTCCAGCGACCAGGATGCCAATTCCTTGGTATCGAGTTCGTCGCTCCATTCGGTGAGTGCGGTTTGGTAGCGCTCAATCCAGTCTTCGTTTTCCCGCAGCTCACTCAACAGCAGATTGTAGAGCAGCGCGGCGCCATGCATGACGCCCGCGAATATCCTGGCATGTTCAACCAGCACTCGTGCCTGAGCAGGAAAATCCGCAATATGCGGATGCAGCCATATTGCATCTGCCTTTGCCCGATCGCTCCGACTTGCCAAATAGGTCAAGAGGCTGTGGGGATGGCGATCGACAAGGCGATCGATAAGAAAACTCGCCTCGTCCGGTTCCAGATCGAAATCGACGGTGTCAGGCCATCCCTTCGGTGGTTGAGGCATGCGGTCGTGCCACAGATGTCGATGCCGCTGTGCCCCGCTCATGTCGTCTTCGACGTGATCTTTACCAGTATCCTTGGGCCAGTGCGGCAAGGCGGCAAAATAGGCCTCAATCGAACCAGGAAATTGCCGGATGCCCCAGCTTTCCAGTCCCGACCAATAGATACTGCTCGGCAGGCGCTTGAGCTTCTCGCCAGCGTCCTTGCCAATGATGCCAACGGCGCCAGGCGCGCCAGAGATCAGCGCCTGGCCAAGTTCGATTTCCTTCTGACGTGCTTTGGCTGCAATGTCTCGCGGACTGAGATGAGACGGCAGGGAGTCGAATATCCACGGAATGAACAGCATGTACCGCAGCCGCGTGTGAATGGTGCTCGTTCCGGGAAAAAGATGATCGGCTATGGAATCCCTGATCGCGCCAAGCCCAAGCTCATCGCGGCTATCCTGCTCACGGAACAGATCCATCAACCGCTGCGCACGATCGCGCTCTGTCTCGTCAAAATCGACCCAGCCAATTGCTGAACTCATTCTTATCGCCAAGTGCCAGTGCCCCTCAGATCTCTCTGCCCAGCGTCAGTTCGCCGGTCTCTGTCCAGAATACGGCGACGCCATCAACGGACTTGCCACCCATTCGCCCAACTGCATCAACATAGGCTGCCAGTTGCGGCCAGTAGTGTTCGAAGCGAAGCGCGTGATCTTCCACCGCCCCGCTCTTGTGATCGACGATCATGAACCCGCCGGTGCCTTCAGCGATGAGATCCAGGATGATGCTCTGGCTCCCACCATCTGAAAGAGGAACCTCGATCGGTTGCTCGACATGCAGTCGCGGATAGCCAAGGTCCGCGAGAGCCTGTCGCAGGGCATCTGCCTGCTGCGATAGAAATTCCACTTCGGCATCGAGGATGCGGCAATGCTCCTTTACCCGATGCCGTAGATCAGGACGGCACAGGAGAATGCGTAGCGCTTCATGGATCGCCGTGCCCCTATCGGTCGCCTGCACGAGGTCGGGTCCGGTCAGCTTGACGCCTGGTGCGATCGCACGCGTCTCGATCTGAGAAGGGAGTGGTCGTGATGTAGCGATTGCTTGCGATGGGCTTACCACGGATGTCAGCGCGTCGATCGGGCGCCGCTCCAGGGCAAATCGCAGCTCGCGGTCAGACGCGTCGAGATGAACCTTGTTCTCAGCCTCGAACGAAGCCGGCAACTCCTTACTGCAGATCGTCATGCGGGCAGGAAAATCCTCATCGCCGACGCTCATCTGGTTACCCTCAAATCTGATGCCGCAGACATCGTTCAGAAGGCGGCGGCCAGTGATCGGCAAAGGCGGATCAACCTTCTCGTCGTCCTGCGGCCATTCGATAATAAGGCGGTCCCGCGCACGGGTCAGGGCCACGTAAAGCAGCCGCCTCGCTGTTTCTTCGGACTCCGGATGGAGTTCATGGAGAAAGCGATCGGTCGCTTCAGGCGCGGCAAATTCGGGAGCATAGGCGAGTGTTGCTTCCTCGATCACATGATCGAGATCGTCGAACCCCGGAAATTTGGTGCTGAAGGTCCCGGCACGGGGGTCGAGCTTGTGGTCGAGCCCGCAGACAACGACGATTGGCCATTCACGTCCCTTAGACGCGTGCCAGGTGACGATCTCGACGCCGTCGGCCTCGCTGCCTGAAGGGTTAGGCCGCAGATCTTCGCCTTTGAGCCCGACCTTGTTCTCAAGCCAGCCGAGAAAAACGTTGGCGCTCTGCCCATAAAAGCCGGATGCTTCGCGCATGTCGCGGTGAGCATCCATGAATGCTGCCGCTTCCGCTTCGAACCGCAGCAGGTCGGCTCTCATCTGGGCTGGGTCATCGAGCCTGTCGCACCATTCGCGAAGGCCCGCGACTTCGATGACTTGATGAACCAGACGATCAACTGGGGTCGCGAGCGAGTCGGGCCAAAGTTTCTGCAGCGCAGACAATTCAGGCGTGTCGATCCGGCCTTGCTGGGCAAGCGCCCTGATCGCGTCCGGAAGTGCTGTCGCCCCGGGACCAAGCGTGGCCGTACAGATCGCGGCATGGCTGTCCGCAGGATCGACGGCGAACCGCAGGGCAAAACACGCGGCCTGGACGATCTTGCTCTGCCACCAGCCACCTTCAGCCACGCGAACCGGCAGGCCGAGTGATCGCAGCGCGGTGGCATAGCTCGCGCAATGGCTATGGGTTGGGCACAGGACAGCGATGTCTCTGGGCTCCAGATGTCGCAAATTCTTCGTATGCCTGTCGATGATAGTTACCTGATCGTCGGACAGCAGGGAGAGAAGGCGATCCGCGACGAAATGCTGGGGCTTCCCGCCCGAGCGCGCGCCGCGCTTGTTAGCCAGCTCTATGACTTCAAGCGCGGTGTCATGTCCGGTGGGATTTTGCGCGGTGAGCGAAGTGTAGTCATCGCCAAAAAGGCAAGGGCCGAGCGCGTTGACGAAGTCCATGATCCGCGGATCGGAACGCCAGTTCCGGTTGAGCGGGCTGGTTTCGAACTGCTGGGTAAGCGCGACCGTCAGCCTTGGGTCTGCTCCTTGAAATCCCATGATCGCCTGCTTGGTATCGCCGACGACGAGCGAGCGCTTCGCTTGCCGCGCCAGGGCCCACAGGAACGTGAACTGGATCGGGTTGGTGTCCTGGAACTCGTCGACAATGACGCAGTCTACCTCGTCCATGATCGCGGCAAGCACGCCGGGCTTGTCATCGAGGATCCGCGCGGCGTTGGTGACCATGTCGCTGAAGTCGATGACGCCGAGTTCCCGCTTGCGGGTCTCGTAGTCCGACATAGCTGATTGCGCGCCTTCCACGAGCGCGCGTGCATGGGAAACTGCATCTTCGAGCGGGCCCGGATGATAGACCAGTGTGTCGGCCGCCGTCATGACCGAAGCGGCCAGGTCATCGTAACCATCGGGGGTCGGACTGCCGCGCTTGGACTGACGAAGATCACGCAGGCGCTGCCAGAGCCTCCAGTCCTTCCCTCCGGTCGAGAGGAGTTGTTCGGCTTGCTTCAACGCGCGGAAATTATCCCGAAACGCCGTCTTGGCTGCAGCACTCCCGGCGTCATCTGCCAGCGATCTCGGAAAGGCGAGAAGCAGCGCGTCGACGGCCCGTTTCAAGCCAGCCGCCAGGGCCTCTGGCGTCCCGACCGGCTGGCGATATCCCTGCCTGATCGACGCATCGACAAAGTCGGCCATCGCCGGATCACCGCCCCGCGGTCCAAGCGTTCGCAGGAGTGCGATCACGCCGAGCAACGTCTTGCGGAAGCTGTCTTCAGCCGTGTCGTCCGAGGTGAAGCTTCCCCGGTAGCCATAGGCCCCGAGGTTACGGGAGAGCTCGCTTAGCGCCTGGTTCTCCTCGATCGAGCGGCGGATGAGCAGGTCCTGCTCGTCCTCGGCGATGAGACGTTGCTGCGGCGAAGAGCCTGCCGCAAAGGCGTGCTCGATCAGCAATCGGCGTCCAAGACCATGGATTGTGGAAACATAGGCTCGCTCAACGGCCAAAGCCGCTTGCAGATTGCCGTCGGCAATCAGTGCTCCACGGATCCTCTGGCGAAGTTCCCCAGCCGCGGCCTCCGTGAAAGTGACCGCCAGTATCCGCTCGGGCCGAACTTTGCCGTCGCGCACCCACTGAGTGAGGGTTTCCTGGATGTGATGGGTCTTACCAGCCCCTGCACCGGCTGGAACGATCGAAAGCTCAGTCATCTTCATTGTCCGTAAGCGCCACCGAGGGGTTGATGTCGTCGCGCATGAAAGCGGCGATCAACGGACTGTCTTCCAGCGCATAGGTGCCGAGCGCGGCAGAGCGCTGGAAGAACTTCTCATCGGCTGTAGTGTTGGTATCGAGGCGTCCTGCCTTGAGGGCATCGAAACGCGCCGAAATGAGCGCCAGCGCATGCTCGGCAATATCGCCCGCAACAAGTTCGACCTCAGCGCTATCGAACTCGTCGATCCCGTTGAGCAAAACATTCCCGTCATTGAGCGTGTGATAGGCGACTGCCGGGAGCTTCGACCACCCGCTCAACGCCTCGGCAATACGGACCACGCCTTCGTTGCTGCGCTCGTCGAGCCGAACGCTCATGCGCCGGTATAGATCGACCTGTAGATCCCATCCCTTCTGGAGGCGCTGACGCCGCGTGCCGGAACTGCTCTTCTTGTAATCCACGACGATCGGCTGCCCATCGGGAAGCCGCAGCAGGCAATCGGCTTTGCCGTGCACGGGATGACCGAACAGCTCTCCCGACAGCCAGAACTCATTGCCCACGATCTCGGCGTCCAGAGATTTGAGGACCAACGACCAATGCTTTGCGGACTTGGTGATTTCTGCCTCAAGCGTGTTGCGCTCGACCGCCCATGCCGACGTCTGGAGAAACGGCGCCAATGCGCGAATGCGATCGAGCAGTAGGTCGGGGACCTTGGCTTCGATCTCTTCGTTGGACGGATGCGCCTTGCCCGGCACAAACAGGCGCTCGAAAACCTCGTGCGCGAGGGATCCGCGAAGCATGACGTCAAGCGCCTCGGGCTGCCAGGAAACATGTTCGGCGCCCAGCTCAGCGAGGAGCCAGGCCAGGGGACTGACCAGAAGCTTTTCGAGCCGGCTCGGGCTCTGCGCTCGCACACTGCCGTCTTCCTTCTGGCGCAGCCCCAGAAGATTGAAGTCGAACGCATAGTGCGGCGGCACCTCCGGCATCAGCGCCGGTTCAATCACTAGTCTGGGCTTCCACGCCACCAGCCTGTCCCAGATCGTTCCCTCGCTATGGTTCAAAGGCACGATCAGATCCTCTGGGTCCTCTATCCCTTCCACAAGCCGTGAGATCAGCGGCAGGCTCGACGACACCGAAAGCGAGCTACCAGTGCGATCACGCTCTGAAAGGATGAGGATAACCTGCTCGCTCGCTGCACCAATCTGGCGCGTGAAGAGCTCGAGCGCGGCAGCGAGTTGCTGCGCCTGCGATGGCAGCTGGATGCCCGTCACATCGGCAATCGATGCGACTTCGCTGTCAAGGAAAAACGGATTGCCCGCGGGCGGTGACGGATAGGCACCGTCATTGAAGCCCAGGACGAGAAGCTTGCGAAACGGCCGCTTCGGTGTTTCGTGGGCCATCATCACCGAGATGCCACCGAGGAAGTAAGCTCCTCTCGCCGGTGGCGCAGCTTGGTAGGCCGCTGCCATCTGGATGGCTTTCTCCAGTTCCGCTTCTGCCGCGTCATTGGCATTGCCAAGTGCTGCGATCAGGCGCGATGCCTGTTGCTTCGCTTCAGCGACATCCTCAGCGAGCGCCTCGTTGTCGCTGAGCAGCCTCTGGAAAGATCGAATCTGCTCCTTGAGCTGGCCGTTGGTCGAAGGCGAGTTCGAGCGGATTAGGGCGAAGAGAGCGGCCTGTCTGCCTGTGAAGTCACGAACATCCCTTGGCTGAAAATCGCCGTCCATGACGGCAGCCGCCAGGGCCGTCCCCACTTCTTCGGGCCAGCACAGGACTGGTGAACAGTAGAGCGATGCGAGCGCCATGGCGGGAGCTGGCCGACGTCGGCATTGAAGGAAATGCAGAAGAGCCTCTCCGCCAATGTTCCTCCGCTGACCAACCCCAGGAAGCGATGAGGCAACCAAGCCAGCGTGGGCGAAGGTCTCTGCCAGATAATGGCCATATTCCGCACCCTGCGGGACGATGATGCCGATGTCGCTGGCTGCGAGACTTGCATCATCAGCTAGCCATCGCTGCACGATGGCCGCCGCGGCCTCGCATTCGGTAAGGGAGTCTCGGACGGACAGTATGGCCAGGCTGTCGTCGAGCGGCATGACCGGGACATCCGGATCCAGAAGATGGCGTTGTACATGGCCTGCCAGACACGATCCGGTTGCCCGCGCCAGCTTCCGGTCAGAAATCAGACGGACGACGTCATTATCGTCCTCGCTCAGCTGGCCATGATGGGTTTCGATGTGCTCGATCACCGCTCGCTCCAGCGGGGTCAGCTGAACGCAGTCTCGTTCCCAGACAACCTGCAACGGCTGCAGAGCATCACCTGCGTCACTCGCAAGGAAAGCCTTGAGCGTCGCAAGATCGGACGGAACAAGGGCATCGCTGCTGATCCAGAGATTGCGCAACGCCTCCAAATGAAGGCGCGCCCTGCCCTCGCCCGGCAGCGCATCAAACTCGATCGACCTTGGATCGAGATCGCGCGTAGCCATCATCATGTGGCGCAGCATTGCCCCAACGGCACCAGTGGTCTGCTCAGGCGCTACCGCGAAGCTTTCCGCCCAAGGAACGCTGTCGCCCAAGGTATCAAGGGCCTCACGCAGCGGCTTCTCGGTGGACTGAGGCAAGGCATAGAGGCTCCCCAGGAGCTGCGCACTGAGGGGCATGCAGCTCGTAAAGGGCGCTTCGCCGATCCGAAGATGGCAGTTTTCAAACATTCAAGATTACCCCTCAGAATTCGCCCTGCACCACAGTGTCACCCCTTGCCTGCAAATTACGACAAATCTGGTCGCAGCATTGTCTGCGCGGCAGCGATGCGCTTTTCCATTATGTCCTTGAGTGCGTCAGGGCCTTCGATCACCAGTTCGCCGGCCCATCCGAACAAGTGATTGGCGAGTTCAAACAAGCCGCCTGATTGGAAACGAACAAGCAGCTCGTCGCCATCTTCTTCGAACTGTTGATGGGGATGGAAGCGCCAGGCCCGCGCCCGATCAACCGCCGGGGCTAGCACCCGCAGAACGATCTCATGACCTGCCTCGTGCCAGATGCCGAAGCTGCGGGCCATCCATGCATCGAGATCCCAATCCTCGGGAGGGCATCCGACGATCCCGCTGTCCCGGACATTGGTCATCCGGTCCAGGCGAAAGGTAAACGGCGGATCATCCCGGTCAGGCATCTTGCCCACGAGATAGGTGATTGGGCCATGGATCAGACCATAGGGAACAACCCTGCGCCACGACGGCTCATCCGCCCAGTCAGGCTGATAATCAAAGTCAACACAATGAGATGCGAGGATGGCAGACTGGATCGTCGTCAGATCTTCGGGCGATGCAATGACGGCAGGCCCTGCTGCGACACGCGAGCGTTGTAGGCGGGTGAGCAGATCGAGGTCGTTGTCCAGCCGACGCCTCTCGGCGCTATCAAAGGCAATCTTGATCTTGGAGAGCAACTTCTCAAGCGCTTCGCTGTTGACCGTACCTTCGCGGCGTCCAGCATCGACCACGGACTGAAGTGCAGCAACCTCCGAAGAACTCGGTCTTGCATAGGCACGTCCCGGGCTGTCCTTGATCCTAAATCGCTTGACCCGACCGTCGATCGTTTCTTCGAGATCGAAATGAATCAGAATGACGTTTCGCAAACGTTCGACTGTTCGCCGGTTGACCTCAAGCAAGGCCGCCATTTCATCGAGAGTCAGACCTTCGATGCTCTGCGTAAGCGCGTGCACAAGCTTCAATGTGCGATCGAGATTACTAAGGCGCTTGGTCATCACGGACCGTTGCTAACTGCCTGATCGGCAGGAGCAAGTCAGTTCGACATCGATCCACACATTATATGACCATTTCTGTCGCAAATTCGGACAGCATGACTCAGAGCAGTCTGACCGAATTCAGCCTTCTGGCCGTAGTATGTCTTGTACGGGCCCCGTTGCGACACCCATGCGCAACCTGCGCGCGGCAAGTCGATCCCGCAGTGGTTTAGCCAGCCGATCAAGTTGAAGGCGAGCGCCTTTACCAACGGCTACAAGATCACCGATCAAATTTGAAATCGCTCGCTCGCGATCAGCTGGTTCCAAGACCGCGACCAATTCGATCGTTTCGCGCACCACCCCGGGAACCTGACGACGAATGAAGACGGTATAATCGATTACCTCCACATCAAGCACCTTCGTGCTCGCGCTGACGGACATGAATTGAGCGCAGGCCTCGCGCGCAGCATCCAGTTGTGCGCATGGCGCGAGACGCATCGCTTCATCCCACGCTTTGCTGAGTGCCTTGTCCGCAAACGATGCTTTGGGTCTCTTGCGTGTCCTAAACGCCGAATTCGTCTTGGCTACTGCCAGGAAATCTTTGCAACTTGATAGGTCATTCCCGCCTTGCCTTACCTTCGGTGCGGACTGCGCGGCGCGCATCCGGCTAATGAAGTAGAAAGTCGGGATTAGAGCGAGCCCAAAGGCGACGGTGCCATTTCCAACACCACTATCCAGCTCGGATGAGCTAAATATCCCGATAGCGAGAGCGAAGGCAAAAGCCACCCCAACCGTCAGCACGGCTCTTACGATGAGTTCCAGCAATGCGGCCAGGAGCCCAACAGTGAGCACTAGGAGCACAGCCAGAAAGCAAAAGCTCACGACATTTATCATCACACGGCATCCCTTCCGTGCTCCCATCAACTACTGGTACGTCAGAAATGGTCGCACCGGCAGGCGTCCAGCGAATTTTGATTGGTGTTCAGCAAACATTTCCGCAATCTAGCTCTTGAGAAGGGGGAATTGATGGATCTCGATTTGCTGGAAAGACGCCAGACCACCCTGTCGTGGCGCGACGACTTGATCATGGCAATCTGGGGCATCGTCAACCGTGCTGGATTGGAAGCCAAGCGCGGGGTGGAAGAACGGCTTGCAGAAGCCGGGATTGTTGAGACGCTCTGGGATCCTGCCAGTTTTACTCGCGACAGGGTCGACGTTGTAATGCGCGAGATGATCGTCAGCGAGCTTGAGAAGCTGTTCGAGGACGCTGCTGAACAGTTGCGTACGATCGACCCAGGATACGACGCGCTAGCAAATGCGCTGTTGGAAAGCCTGAGGATGCTCCAGATGCCATCGCTTGAACCCGAGGTCCAAGGAGAACCCAAAGTGGATGCACATAAGGGATCCGTTACAACCTCCACCGGCAGACTAGCCACAATGATGGAGACCATCTCCAACCAAGATCTCGTGAAGAGTGCGAAGGAATGGGGCAGCTGGGCGCTTTCAGTGGTCGGGGAGGCAAGTGAAGCCGCGAGTCAGAAATTGCAGAGCGGCGCGGGTCTCCATGATCGTCTCCGCCGTTCCGCACAGGCACGGATCGAGACGGCGTGGATGGCGCCAGCAGGCGATCCCCCCCCATTGATGGGACAACTTATCGCAGTGGTGGAAAGCGTAGGCAACGAGGCGCGGAGCATGGCCCTATGAGCGACATCGGAGGAATGTTCGTCGCATCACTCGATGCAGCAACGGGGATCAAGGCCGGGAAGCTCAGGATCGTAGGTTCCGTCGTCCGCCATGCTGCTGGCCCGCTCAAGGGCAAGATACATTCATATCTTCAGGAAACCGGAGCCGCCGGAGCTTTGCTTGAGTCTTTGTCGGGAGCTGGCAGTACGTTCGCCAAAACGAGCATGACGACAGGCAACCCGATCGCCGGAGCTGCGGTCGCTGGCACACAATTGGCAAGCTCGCTCGGCGGGAATGTCCAGAATGAGATTATCCGCCGCGGAGTTAAAAGGGTCGAGAGTAAGGTCGACGCGCTGGCAAGTGGCATGCAGACGCTGGAAAATCTCGGCGTTGCCAATTTGGCGCTCAGCGCAACGGGAATAGGTGTGTCGCTGGTCGGGTTCGGGATCATGAATGCACGCCTGTCGCGGGTCGAGCAAACTCTGGCTGCGCTTACAGAAAGTACAGACCGGATACTCGCTGCGGTGGAGCGCATTCGACAGGATCAGCTGGCCAGCGAATTCTCGGCATTGCGATCTCAGGTCAAGCTGTTTGAGGAAGCCTGGCTAATGTCGAACCAGGAGCGCGCTACCCAGGTGTGGCTTGACGTCGCACAGGCGACGCGCCCCCATCAGGATAGGTTTGAGGGGCGCGCACGCGAATTGCTCTTCGCCATGCCGCCAGAGTTCGAGCTGGCGGATCCTATTATCGATGCACTCTCACTAGCTGGAGGCCTGCGGGTTGCCTGTTTAATGGCCTGCAACGAAAGCGAGGCAGCAAGCTCGGCGGCAAGTGAGAATGCTCGCCAGATCGAGGGATTGACCGGCACCGTGGGTAAGGCCGATCTGGTGATGGCGCGTATTCCATCTTCCATCGACCGCGCTTCACAGGAGTGGGCGGGCGCCCTCGCTGCTGCAGTCGATGAGGCGACGCCTATCGCCCAGCGCTGGCGCCAACGTGAAGCAGTCGCCGCTACCCGTGCCGCACCGCTTGCTCAACTCGCACAAGATGGCGTCGCCCCTAGAGAGTGGTTGAGGGCAGCGCGTATGGAGCAGGAAGAACCTGTACTGCTGCTAAAGGCGACATAGCGAAATGGATTTGGACGGTCTGTGATTGCTTCCCTCGTCCCGAACTGAAAACGATCAGGGATGGTCACTTGCCGCCAGGGCATCACCTCCGATGCCGCCAAGAGGAAGCAAAGAGCGATAGATCGGTGAGACACATTCGCCATGAAGGCCGGTAATTACAGAAAAGAAAGACAAATTCTGCTACGGCGGGATAGTTCGCTTAAGAGCTGCGCCAATCCAAGCAAGGGGACCAGATGTCATACCGGATCGCACATGTGCGCTTCACCAAATCCGGTCGCACGTACCCAGTCAATTGCCATCGAAGGGACCTGCGAAAAGGTGACATCGTCGTGGTAGAGATGGCGAGGGAGGAGACCGTCAAGGTCGCCGAGCTCGATAGCGTCGAGTTCTTGAACTGGAACTGTGCCAACAGCATTCTAGGCAAGCGATCCGAATTTCAGCGAACCGCTGACGGCCGACAAGTAATCGATAGGGATGTGCCCAAAGGCGAGAGTCTTGAAACGCTTGGAGACCTGTTTGATGCGCTGAAGGGCATGGGGTGGCTTCCATTCAGACCGACATCGAGTGTCTGGAAGGTCGTATATGCCAAATCCTTGCCAAAGTTCAGCGGTGTGATTGCTTTCCGCAAAAATGGGATCGATTTCCAGGCGTTCGATGGGCCTGAAATCCCAGGGATCGTCGGGCGCCAAATCACGATCTCAGTCGGTGAAGGCAGGTGCTTTGTCAGAAACTGGTATTATCACTCGGGTGTCGATCTCTTTGATTTCACCACCGCTTTTGCAAGCGAACTTGCATGCGATGATCCCGACCTCGAACCATATTTCCATGGAACGGGTCAGAAACCTCCCAAGCCGCCAAAGCCTGAAGCGGAGCGCGACGAACTTGCCGAGCTCAGAAATGCACTGAATGGAGGCACTGGCGAACCGGTTTATCTTTGCGATGATGTTTGGATATGAGCAGCATGGCTCCTTCACCGATGCCGTCGACTGAAGCGCAGGGACCGCAAACTTGATTGAGTGGATACTCCTTGGACTTCTGGGTGCTGGCGCTTTGAGCGGCGCCAAGAAAAAGGATACCCTGGCTTCTCGACCGGCTCGAACGAGCGGAGGCAGTTCCTATTCGACCAACCGTCAAGCTTCTGAAACGGAGCGGAAGCAGAAGATCGAAGCATGGCGGGCCCAATGGGAACCTACCGTAGACCGTAGCGGATGGATCCCCGCCGGCACCGTAGACCGTATTCTTGCAACATTTCCCGCCCCGGAACAGCCGTCCACGTGGCTCAACAGATTCAATCGGACAGACCCTATTCGCGACGAGCTGTCCGCGGAGTTCGAAGCGCACAATCAGACTTTTCTGGCTCGCCAAAAGGAAAGGCTGAAAAGCTTCTTCGACACGATTGAGAAAAATCCGCTGACGGATGAACAGGTCAAAGCGTGCGTATGCATGGATGGCCGCGTACAAATTGTTGCTGCCGCCGGATCTGGCAAGACATCAACGATGGTTGCCAAGGCAGGCTACGCGCTTCACGAGAGATTGGCGCAAGGCAGCCAGATCTTGCTACTCGCGTTCAACGCTGATGCCGCAAATGAGCTGGCCGAGCGGACCCAAGATCGCTTGAGCGAGCTTGCGGGCGCAGCCGAACTAACCTCCAAGACATTTCATGGCTTCGGTCTGCACGTCATTGCAAAAGCCACCGGGAAGAAGCCATCATTGGCGCCTTGGGTCGAAAATGCTGGCGAAGACATCAAGATGATCGTCAGCATTATCGATGAGCTCTGCCAGCAGGATCAATCCTTCAAGAACGACTGGCATATGTTCCGGACCGTCCACGGCAGGGATGTGGGGCTCTGGAATGTACCGGCTGAGCCTGACGCCTATGCCAATGGGAGACGAGGATTCCGGACAGCCAATGGCGAGATCGTCAAAAGCAAGGAAGAGCGACTGATCGCCGACTGGCTGTTCTACCACCATGTTCCCTACGAATACGAACGCCCTTACGAGCACGACACGGCAAGCGAGACGCATCGGCAATATCATCCCGACTTCTTCTATCCCGATGTGGCGCTCTATCACGAGCACTTTGCGCTGAACGCTGCTGGCGAAGCGCCTGAACACTTCGGGACGTCATACACCGAAGGCGTGCGGTGGAAGAGGCAGCTCCATGAAACGATGGGCACCAGGCTTTTCGAGACGACCTCAGACCAGATCTCGAGTGGAGCCGCCTTGCCCCTGCTGGAAGCAGAGCTGGCCAACAGCGGTGTGACGATCAAGTTCGATCCCGAAAGGGAGGCAACTGGTTCGCAGCCGATCACTCCTCAGCAGCTTGCAGGGACAATTCGTGTCTTTCAGCAGCACGTGAAGAGCAATGGGCTGAGCCACGCAGATCTGCAGCAAGCTTTGAAGGCTCAGTCGAAGAATGCCCATGCGGATCGGCTAGCCAGATTTGTCAGCATCTACGAACGCGTTGCAGCAGGCTGGGAAAGCAAACTGAAGGATGGTGGCTACATCGACTTCGAAGACATGCTCATCATCGCTGCAGATCATGTCGAGAGTGGCCGCTACAGCAACCCGTTCACTTTCATCCTGTCGGATGAGTTCCAGGACAGCTCACGTGCTCGCATCCGCCTGCTGAAGGCTTTGGCCGGCCCCCATGAGGCATCCAGGCACTTGTGTGTGGTTGGCGATGATTGGCAAGGTATCAACCGCTTCGCCGGCGCCGACATCTCTGTGATGCCGGAGTTCGAAAAGATCTTCCCGGCCGCAACGCGGCTGACATTGAACCGGACGTTCAGGAGCCCGCAGGCGATTTGCGACGTTTCAAGTCAATTCATTCAAGCCAACCCGGCTCAAATCCGCAAAGAGGTGGCGAGCAACAATCATTATGAAACCCGGCAGTATCTCTTTGCCTACGGTTTCGAGGATCAGAGCCGCGGCAACGAGCACCTAATCGACCAGCTTGCTCAAATGCAGCATTTCCTGAAGGCTGGAAAGCTCGAACCGGGTAAGAACGGGAGGCTGTCGGTCCTGCTGCTTGGTCGGTACCGCAATGACCGGCCCGCGAACTTGCAGCAATGGAAGGAGCGTTTCGCTGACAGCATCGATCTCGACTTCAAGACCGTCCATTCCTCAAAGGGTCTCGAGGCTGACTATGTCATGCTCTTGAATGTCGTCGAAGGAAATCGCGGGTTTCCAAGCCAGATTGAGGATGACCCCGTCCTTCAAATCCCGATGCCCGCGCCAGATCCTTATCCCATGGCTGAAGAGCGGCGGCTATTTTACGTGGCGCTCACACGCGCCAAACGTCAGGTCCGAATTTACACAAGCCTCGCGCAGCCATCCCGCTTCCTGATCGAGTTGGTAAAGAATGGCGCCCTTGTCATTGAGCCGGTAGACGCTGCGCCACTTGAGCCATGTCCCGAATGCTCGGTAGGGGTCGTCACACGACGGACTGGTCGCCATGGGGATTTTGAAAGTTGCAGCACTTGGCCCCGGTGCGAGTTCAAGCGGAATATCGAAAGCGACGAGAGCAAAAAGGGAGAGCCGCCTGTCCGTCTGAGTGGCGATGTCGCACAGGGAAGCACATGTCCTACCTGCGAGCGCGGGCACATGGTCAAGATCGACGGAAAGTACGGAGAATTCTTGGGATGTAGCGAGTTTCCGACCTGCAAGACGACGGCGAGGATCGGGTAAATGACTTCATTGGCGGCCGCCAGGACACCAAACCTTGATCACCTCGCCAAAAATCTTCTCCCCGGCTTCAGCCTCGTGAATCCCAAATAACTGCGCCTCGATCAGCTTACCGTATTCCTCGAAACTCCAATGCTGCTTTACCGATACCGCAGGGTCAAAATCCCACGCCGGGTAAAGCCTTTCGATTTCGGTCACGACAGGCTGAAAGGCGGTTTGATGGTACCGTACCAGCGCACTGGCGCAGCTTCCGACGACGGATTGAGCGACTTGGTCTTCACGTGTTGCCATACGGCGAGCGATCGAAAGCCAGTACTGGATCGCCGCATGATGGACGTATCCAGTCTGCATGCGCGCGGCCATGTTGATGTGGCGATCGGTCATGTGGGGCGCCATCGTGTCCAGGCCGATGAGCAGATTGCCATCGCCGAACGTTATTGCGGCCCCAAACAACGCTCCGGGAATTCTGCACATGCCGTGTTCGACAATGCCGAGGAGCGCCTTGAACCCCACGGGAAGTGACGACCAGTCACGCTTGCTGTAGGCCAAGAGATCGATCGTCGCGGTCGACGCAATCCCTTCGTCGATCTCGTTCTGCATGAAAACGATGAAGACCGCTGGCGTGAACCGTCGGTGCTCGACCTCGTTCTTCGCCGCTTGATAGATCATCATCCTGTGTTCCACGGGCATGACGCGGACAAACAGGTCGTACAATCGGATGACGAGCTGCATGATCCTGTCGTCGGGATCGTGCTGTTGCCAGCGCAAGCAATGCCAGATGCGATTATAAAGCTGCTCTCGGTCGGCGGGATCGAGATAGCCATCGATGAGCGCAGAGGAGTCTGCGACGAGATCGTCAATCGTCTCCATCCAACCTAATCCACGACCGGATAGTTCGGCATCGGCCACTCGTGCTGAGGATTGTCCATCATCAGATCGACAAAGATCGGTAGGAGACAGCCAAGGAGCGACGCTCCGTCCCTCACCTGGTCGCGGTTGACATCGCTGTTCCAGGTCGCGCCGCCGTGCACCAGCTGATTTCGCAAGACGTAGAGCCGATCGAACAGGATAGACAGGATCCGGACCGTGTCGTGCTCGCGCAAGGCGTGATTGATGGCAACGCGACCGCGCTCGAGTTTGTGTTCCCAGTCCTCGTAGCCTGGCGCGCCGTTCTGATGCTGCCAGAAAGGGTGGTAGACATAGCGATTGTCGAGAAGGAGGCGGATTTCCTGACTGAACCGCTGCCAAACCGCGTCGTAGACACGGTGACGACCATCGAACTTTACGAGCGTCGAGAAAAACGATTGGAAGAGCCCACGTTCACCTTCCGGCGCTGAGCTGCTGGCCGAGGCTTCTACGTCACCGGCGTAGGCAGCGTTGAATCCGATCCAGAGCAGGATGAAGCGAACGTCCTGGTCTTCCTGTTCTGTTTCGGCCCGTCGCAACCACGATAGTGCGCGATGAACTCGAAGGGTCAACGGCGTAGAAAAGCCGTCGCGAAGCGCGCGCTGCTTCTCTTTCAAGGCTTCAGGGTGGAGAGGATTGCCTGCCGGGTATCGATAAACCATGCGCGCAACTTAGCGCGATGATTTCTTTCAGGATAGTTTACCGAGCATCTCGATGCGGCTTGTCCGCAATTGATCTGATCCACGCGTCGATTTCCTCCTCAACCCATACCGTGCACTTGGGGCCGAGCGACCGGGATTTGGGAAAGCGCCCTTCGCTCATCCGCTGATAGATTGCCGAACGACGCAGGCCGACACGGTCGATGACTTCGGGCAGCCGCAAAAGCCGCGCTGGCGGGGGGCCTAGTGGCGAAGCCTGGTCAGCACTTACGCCGTCCTCGGTAGGCTGGGGCTGTGCATTCATGATCGTTCCTGTCGGGTCAATTTCTCGGTCCCCTCCGAGGTGAATTGGATTAGCGCGGCAGCGCCATCGAAATGTCGCGGTTGGCAAAATCATCAATGTGCTTGGCAAGCATGCGGGCGACGAGCTGCGAAGTGCCGTTCGCCCACCGGGGTCGCAAATCTTCGACGCGTCGCCCAAGCGTCCGTTCGAGCTGGCCTGGCAAGGCCGTAAAGAAGTCCTCAAGGAACTCCCCCATTTCGCTGCGCATCCATTCGCAGGCGAGATCCTCCTGACCAGCCAGGGCGAGGATCATGCTGGCGCGGGGAAAGGCGCCGCAGACATCGAGAACGCGCGCGGCTTCATCAAGGCCAATCGGCCGATCGCCGCGCATGACACGAAGCAGGGTCTCGCGGTGGATCCCGACTTCTCGAGCAATCTGGTGTTTGGGCTTGTCGGACGACTCGATTGCATGAGCAAGAATGTGCGCGAGGCTGGTGTTGGCCTCGCCTCGGAATGGCGCGGGCTGGTGCATCAACAAAAACTCCAACGATGAGGAACTGAGTCGTAGCCATATCGCGCGTGATCTATGTAGGAAAATGAAAAGAACATTTACGGAACATCTCGTTTCTAGGCGAATCATCTCCTAGGCCCGAGTCGCCGACAATCACCGCCGCCCCTGTCGGAATTAGTCGACGCTGACTACCAGATAAACCGCTGTTTATGCCTAATATCGCCGACGCCATCCAATCGATGCGTCCATATCCGTCCACCACTTCAGCTCCAGCGGCAATCCGACTTTCCTACATCGATTTCCTAGATGCATGTGGAACACACAGCGAACGAAAGAACGCTGGGTTCACCCCTCCAGATGGAGCTCCATATGCAGTCTCTCACCCTCTCCCGGCGTTCCGGCGCCTTCAATCAGAACCCCTCGAAGTTCGGGCGGGCCATGACATTTGCAGTACCGCTTGCCGTCGCAGCACTGGCGGCGAGCGCCGCCTACGCGGGCGCCGACACGACCTTCACCCCTGCCCTCACGAAGTTCACCGATTTCCTCGAAGGCTCGGGCGGCAAGATCATCACCGTCCTCAGCCTTGCAGGCGGCCTCATCGGTCTCGCCTCGGGCCGGTTCTCGCTCGGACAGGTTGCTGTTCCGGTCGGTGTCGGCATCGGCGTCGGCACGGGTGTTCCGATCGTCACCTCGGTCGTCACCGCGGTCATCTGACGCATCGGACGGGAAGGCGCGTCGCCATGGCAGACCCATATATCATCCCGCGTCGGCTCGACGATCCGGAGCTCATCGGCTTCTGGACTATCGACGAGTTCTGCGGGATGCTCATCCCCTTCACCTGGGGGATCCTCAGCCAGCATATCTTTATCGGC
>VFQM010000446.1_pt1 | contig 45884 bp, 42 predicted proteins | sample 3512391 | NCBI WGS metagenome assembly VFQM01 (sample SAMN10412369, study PRJNA504923) | tailings metagenome | isolation source: Replicate 1 from Balatoc abandoned mine | place: Philippines | reverse complement strand
CCGATCCTCGAAGGCCACGCTGCCTGCCAGCGTCGTCGATCCGCTCCGCCCCCGTCGTGAAACCTGGTTCAGCCCGGCCCTGCCCGACTCAGATCGTCCTCGACCACACCTCAACCTGTTGTCGACAACAGCTTCACCCGTTCACGAGCACCAGCTGACCCGCACCTCGGGGCCGAAGACAGATCCTCCCGTTACGAGCGAACGACCCAGCCCTTCTGTGTCGAGCTGACAGGATGAGCGAGAGCAGCTGCTGCCCTCGAAGGCCACGGTGCCCGTCGTGTCGTCCTCCCGACGTCTCCGCCAGGAAATGCCCAGCCCCTTTCACAAGAATGGCCTCCCCCTTTCCATGCGAAAGCCTTCGACCCATCTCTTTCACAAGTCCATGCCAGCGCCGCCACTTCTCTCCGAACTCCCCGGGGCCGAAGACAGCTCCTACCGTTACGAGCGAACGACCCTGCCCATCTGGATCGACTCCACCGGAAGAGCGCTGCAGCCCTGACCTCGAAGGCCACGGTGCCGGTCGCGTCGGCCGGTTTGCAGCCGATCACCCGATCCGCCTTCATCGATCCGCCTGAGGTGAGACTCTTCGGGAGAACAGACCAGCCCAACCTGAAGGCCGAACTGGAGAGCCCCCCACGCCACCCAGCCCCGACCAGGCCGGCAGGATCGAACCCACGCGCGCCTGACCCCAGGCGCCGGCAGAGTCGACGCCGAACTGGCAGCTTCGATCCACGCCGACACCATGACTTGGCCACACGACCGAACCGCCCGGCCCATCCCAGGAAGACCGCTCCTTCCGTTCCGGTCCAACGACAGCCGCGAGCAGATTCGAATCCAGGACGGCATCTTCGTGCTGCGCCGTCCGCGTCGACGGTGACTGCACCTGCCGCCGGCCGAACCACCGCGGCTTACCGGATCGTTCCACGCGAACGATCCAATCGGTCGTTCCAGACGGATGACGCCGACCTGTCCACAGGCCGAACCTCAGGGTGCGTTCCGACCCAACGACTCGCGCAGGCAGACTCGAATCCAGGACGGCAGGAACGAAGACGTGCCGGCAGAACGAATCTGGGTTCGAACTCAACCCGCTCTCCTTGACGCGGACCTGCCTTCGCCTCCCCCCATTTCGAACAGTGCCATCCATAAGGCTCCGACCCAGTTTTGCCCGTCCGGATCGACACCTCCCTCGACCCGGCCTGGCCGAGCGACGTCGACCCTGCCCTCCATGAGAGCCTCAACCCGGCGGAGCTCGATCACGCCGTTCCGCGCGGCCGACCCGTCCGGTCAAGCGTCGTCGACCCAGACCGCCTGGGTCGAGCCTGCCCGTCCAGCGCCATCGAACCGGGGCCGGTTGGATTGGGGTTTGCCTGGACACCCCGCGCTTTCTGTACGAAGCCAAGCACGAAGACAGGCACGAAGCGCCGTACGAATGGCACTGTTCGTGCTGCCCCTCGCTTCCTCATCTTTCCGCACAACTCCGCAGCCTTCCGCACGTCTCCGCACCTTTCCTCAGGACTCCTCACCGAGGAGGCCGACCTTCTCCGATCCTGTGACGTTTCGCCGGAACGGTGACACGCATCTCTCTGCCTCTGGCTTCCGTCTTCTGGCCCGCTGTCTCCCTCGCCCCTGGCCCCAGGTCCCATCCCCCAGCCTGCGGCAGCGAATCTCAGGCCTTTTTTCCCGCGATTCGATTGGAGCCATCCCCGTCGACCCGGCTGTTCAAGCCGACCGAAGGGAGGCGGAGTCGACCCGATAGGGGCGACCTCTCGGAGTCGACCCTCAAAGGGTCGACCTCCCTCGTCGACCCTCCAGGGGGTCGACTCTCCAACTCGACCCGACAGAGGGTCGAGCTGCGGCTTTCCCCGAAAGACGCTCAACCGGAGGCCTGCATCGACAGATCAGGCGCCCGGCCCCCACCGCTTCTGGGGTGGCCGCATTCCTTCCACCGCTCGGGCGGTGGCCCCGAGGATCTCCACCGCACCAGGCGGTGGCGCCTCGTCCCCCGCCGCACCAGGCGGCGGTCCCGGACTCATCCCTGGCTTCACCCGTTCGGGCATTACGAATGGCACTGTTCGCCCCCATCCCTCCGCCTCCACCTCTCGTTCCAGCGGAACGGGCCAGCCTCCGGCAGGCGACCTCAGGCCTTTCATCCCGCGCTTCGATTCGAGCAGGACCTGTCGACCCGGCCATCCTGAGCCGACCGCAGGGAGGCGACCGACTCGTAGGGGCGACTCCCCCTCCGACCCGTGAGGGGCGACCTCCTGGCTCGACCTCTCCGCCCAGCTGGCCCGATCTGTATTGCACAGTACACACTCATCGTTCCGACCGAACGGCCCCGAGCACAGCGTCACCCGACCTCTGCGACCACCGGCCCTCGTTCCTTACGGACGGAGGTCGGCCGCCAGGCCGACCGGAGCTCCGGGCACCGAGGAGGGACTCCAAGAGCCCCGACGATTGGCTCTGCCGTGCTGGGTCTCCTCCCTGATCGGCCCCTTGCGCTCGGTCCCTCACTTTCGCCCTCTCCCTCGATCTCACCCTTCCTGACCGCGGCGCCGGCTCCGAACCCCAACACCACAACCACGAAGGAGCATCGACCCGTTCCGGTGAGACGGTGCCGCCACCTCCCGAAGTCGCCCTCCCAGAAGTCATCGCCCCGTTCCGCCGAGACGGCAACGTGCCTCCCCGACGATCCGTTCCGCCAGGACCAACCCGATCTCGACCCGTTCCCCAGACACGAATCCACAGCCCGTTCCGCAGCAACGATCCACACGCCGTTCCACCGAAACGCTGCGACCCACCTTCCGCCGTTCTCAGGACTCGGTCTTCCTCATCGCGTCTCGGCCCCATTCGCTCCTTCTCCACAGCGTCGTTCCGGCATCACGACAGCTTTACGAAGGAGATCAGGTCGACCCGGCCTCCAAGCTCGAACCGCCAATACTCGACTGAGTCACCTCACACCATCTCGCTTCGTCCCGGTCAAGCGGAGGCTGTCTACACCAGATCCTGCCGTCCTGGGTCGGCCCTTCCGGCAGCCGCAGTTCTGCCCTGCCCTCCAAGTTCGAACTGACGAGAAGGCGCAACGGTCGATCCTTCCATCCTGAATTCGCATCGGACAGGGAAGCCTTCGGGGTTCCATCCCGTCAAGCGTCGATCAGCCGCGGCGCATGACCGGTCCTGCACTCCAAACTTCGACCCTGCCGGGGGAGCCGCATGGGCCGGTTGGATTGGGGTTTCCAGCCCAGCTCCAACCCGCCACCTCACGGCCGAACAGCCGCTGCATCCGCCAAGCCACGCGACGTCCATCCGCGCGAAGCGCTGCCGCCTCGTTCCGCCGAGACGGGCCTGCCCACATTCGCGCTCAGTCGAATCACATCAAACGCAGAACTCCGTTCCAGCGCAACGCAAGAACACGATTCAGCGGACGCGGAGCCTGCGGCAGCGAACATCGAGACTTCTCGCGTAGCCACGATTCCCGATTCATTCGTCGACCCGTTCCATCCGAACGACCCGTTCCCGGTGGCCCCGTTCGGCCTTGTCCACGGTCGAACCATCACTCCTGGCGCGCACCGACCAGGCCACGAGCTGCTGTCCAACTCCGCCGGCCCGGACCACCTTCGAGCCTGGGCCACACCCCCGCGGGCCCGACTTCAACCCGATCGGAAGCGCCTCAGATGCAGGCTCCGACACTGCACCTGCACCCCTTCTTGCACCACTTCTCGCTGCACTTCCGACACGACTTGAGGCACACAACGCACCATTCCGCCGTACCGACAGACCTCGATCCGCCACCGTTCGACCCGCACGAGGCGCCCGATCGGATAACCCGCTGTCGCCCATCCCAATCTCTTCGACCCCCTGTCATCCCCATTTTCTCTTTCTCGCTCAGCGAGCATCCCGATGTTCAAGTGCTCAAGCCGACGGCAGGCGACTCCTGAGGCTTCTTTCTCCGCTACCGATTCCTCGGCCCGGTCGGGCCTGCCATCCGTATTCGACCCGCTTCTGAATTGGCCTCGTCCTCCCCATCACCGTCGAGCCACCAGGCCATCAGAAACCTCCCACCGATACTCCGACCTCACGCACCGTGCCAACGAAACGCACGACACAGATCGACTGAGGCCGGCGAAGCCCGCGGCAGCAGAATCAGTCGGCTCTACTCCACGCCTCGATTCCCATTTCCCGTCGACCCGGACCCACGCGATCGACCCGCTTGCGGAGTCGATCTTCCCTCCATGAATCCGGCCCCCTCGACTCCAGTCCGATCCTGCCCATCCGGCAGATACCCCTGGAACCAGACGCCGGCGGCAGCGAATGACTTGGCGCTTTACCGGCGATATGGATTCGTCTGCCCGGTCGACCCTGCCATCCCAGCTGGCACCGCCAGCCGGTACCTCAGCCTTGCTCCGGCTTCCTGTTTCGGCCCACATCCGAGCCGCTCGGGAGAATCTGCCGGCCAGCATTCGATACTGCCGGTTCGGCGCCTCGAACAGAAGCTCCTGCCGGGTCTAGCCCCCGGTGTCGCCCTGCCTGGCGCTGTCGACCTGGGCTGGCCCAGGGGGCGGGGGGGACCGTCGATGCGGTCCGGTTGGGTGGGGCTGCACCCTCACGGAGAGCCCTCTGACCCACTACCCAAAAAGACGATCAGGGGGGGACATGGCGGAGACTACACGTTCAGTGGATTCCGGGGGGACATGGTCCCTGCGTAATCGACCCCCTCCCATCCCTCACTTCTTGCCGGGACGGCCACCGAAACTGTACCCACGCTTGGCCTGGATCAGTTCGTCCTGCTCCAGCAGCTTGATGTGATCGCTCCTCAGCTCCGAAAGCTCGTCGTACCGCGACTCTGCGTACGCGCGCCACTCCGGCATCAGCTTATCGAGCTCGTCTGCCATCTCCTGCATCACAGCATTCTGGTGATCCATGGCCTTCGACAGGGAGATTCTGAAGCGCCGCATGTTTTCAACAACATTCGCACGCATGGTCAACAGCGTGTCGACCTTTCCCAAGATGAATCTCGTCTTCTCCAGGCTCTCCAGAAACTTACCCGAACGCTTCGCACGCTTGGCCAACCCACCCGTCTTGAGCTTGAACGCCCCATAGACCAACTTGGGGCTTGTCCGCTGCTCCAATGAGCCCGCCTTGCTTTTCTTATGACCTTTCGGTAACGGCAAGCTTCTACCTGGACCCAAACACTTCCATGCAATCGCATACGGATGCTTGCCCGGCAGTTTACCCTGCCAATACTTGATATCTATTCTTCCTGTCGCATGAGGTTGGACCAAAGCCAGCGCTTCCTTATATCTCGCGAGCGCGCGATCGATCATGTACAGATGAAATGCCAGATCATCCGCTGCACCCTTGAGAGCCGTCGCAAGTTCCTCGTTCAACTCGGGTATGTCCGATTCCTTGACGTCCTTCGAAGGCCTGATCCAGACACCCTGCGCCTCAGTTTTGTTGTCGTAGTCCAAGTTCTTCTGCCCCAGTTGCTTGATCCCATGCCGGCATGCCGACGACGGAGAGAACTATACAGGCAGCGTTGCGAGTTATACGCACTCCCTGTACAGTCCCGCCAATGGTTCACTTGAACCAAATGGTTCACTTGAACCATCTGAACCAAATGGTTCACTTGAACCACTTGAACCATTGCCCTCAGCCAACCGATCAAAGGACTCGCCCTTGAACACCGTCATCGCACTCGACGTCGGACACTCCGCCGCAAAGGTCGTCGCCGACACCCCGTCCGGTCGCCACCAGTTCATCTTCCCGTCCGTCGCGACGCTCGCCATCGAGCTCAGCGAACCTGGCGCACGCGAAGCCGCTGCCCGCGAGACCGTCGTCGTCGACGGCAAGAGCTTCTTCTTCGGCCACACCGCTGTTTCGCAAGGAACGCCGGACGCCGAAAGCGGCATGAACGAGAACTGGGTGACCGCACCCGAGTATTCGGCTCTCGTGCTCGGCGCCTTCCTCAAGCTCCAACAGATGCCGGAACGCATTTCGCCCGAAGGCTCCATCGTCGTCGTCGGCCTTCCGTCCAAGTTCTTCTCGCAGCAACGGCCGATCCTGTCGGCCATCATGAAGAAGCTGGCACCCCACTCCAAGATCCTGGTTCTGCCGCAACCGCTCGGCCCGTTCAACTGCATTCAGCTGGACGCCGACGGCAAGGAATCGACGAACCACAACATGTCCAACGAGGCCTGGGGCGTCATCGAGATCGGCCACTTCACCACCGACTTCGGCGTGGTCCGCGAAGGCAACTGGATCGACAAGAACTCGGGCTCCTGCCCCGGCGGCCACGTTCTCGTCGAACGCGTCGTCAACCGCATCAAGGAAGATCGCGGCTACACGCTTCCCCTCGTGGAAGCCACCAAGGCCATCGCTCAAGGCTCGTTCAAGGAGTACGGCAACCAGGTGTCGATCAAGCCGTACGTCGACGAAGCAGCGACTCACCTGATCACCGTCGTGATCAACAAGGCGAACCAGCTGCTCGATGCCGACGCACGCACGCTCGACGGCATCGTCGTCGCCGGCGGCGGTGCGTCCATCATCTATCCGGCCATCGCCTCGAAGTACCCTCACGCCGTCATCGCCGCTGGCGATCCGCGCATGACGGTCGCTGAAGGCTTCTGTCGGTTCGGCTGCGCTGCCCGCAACGACATGAAGGTGCGCGCCGAGCGCCAGGCCAAGATCGCCGTCACGCCCACCGCAGCCTGAGCCTTGTCGTGTCCAGCGACGACATGCCCGACGAGTTCGCCTTCACCATCCGGGTGAACGGCGCAACCGATCCCGCCCTCGCGCATGCGCTGTGGACCCTCCCCTGGGGGTCACGCAACCGCATGGCGCTCGAACTGATGGCGCTCGGCCTGGCCTCCAAGCAGGCGGGCGGTGTCCTCGCGCATCCCCTCCTCGCCCAGCCGATCCCGCGCCGGCAGCCGCAGCGGAAGCCGACACGCCCCAAGCGCGCAGCGAAGGTGGTCGTTGTCGAGACGCCCGCGGCCCCCGCCCCTGCTCCCCCTCAACCCCCTCAAGCACTGGCGTACTCCGAGTCGCCATCAGCTGTTGCACCCCTGCCCGGCCAGTCGCCAGCAGTGCAATCCACGGCCGCACCGACAGCTCCACCTGCGGCATCCGCGCCTACGATGGCGCCTGCTCCAGCTGCACCACCTACGCCGCCACCCGATCCGGCGAACGCCGAATCACGGCCCCCGTCCTCCGGCCTATCGCTGCTGCTGGGCCAGTTCGACGATGACTGAAAGCGACTCAGCCTCCCTGGCCTCGCTCTTGTCCGTCGAGCTGCGGTGCACCGATGCAGAGGCACAGCGCATCCTCGGCGCTGTGGCCAGGGCCATCAGCAACTCACTGCGGCAGGACCTCCCTGCCTCGATCCCAGGCGTGCTCACCATCACCACGTCAGTCCGCCCACCTGCAGCCAGGCGGACCAACGGCTCCACCACCGCAACATCTCGCCGTCGAGTGCCATCTGTACGGCTCTCCAAGCGACTGCTCGACGCAGTGGCCCGGCCCCAGAGCACCTGACTCCTGCTTGGTTGTGGTCTTGAGCCGGCCAGCCGCCTCGACCCACCTTGTCCACAAGCGCTCCACCTCCAGATTCAGCCGCCTTGTCTTGGGCGTTCCTTTTCGCCGGCGTGGTGGCGATCTGCCTAGGCCATCTAAAGCGCCAACGGTGCCATTCGTACGGCTGCCCGCGAACTTCTGCGACTGAACGGTGCCATCCACAAGGCTCTCGGCACTCGCTTCCTTCCCGCGGCGCTACCTCTTGGCATCGGCGCTGACCCGCAGCCATCGCCAACGGTGCCATTCATACTGCTTTCAGCCGCTTCGCCCCCCCTCTCCCATCCCTCGCCTGCCGCTTCGTACCCCTTTCCGTACTTCTTACCGTAGCTTTGCCCTGCAAGATTTGACTTATCCACAGGCCGAGACGTACAGATGGCACCGAATCGTATGAATGGCACTCGACGTCTTGTCGACGGCACATTTCCTTGTGCTTGGCACTGCCAACAGGTACCGATGGCACCTGAGAGGGGTATGGATGGCACCACAGAGCATTGTGGGTGGCACCACTCGACCGCTAAGTCCTTGTCGTTAAACAACTTTTCGGCCCCTCTACATTAGCTTTACTCTTCTACATGCTCAACAGCTAGCCGTCCTGACGGACGTTTGGGCTGAACAGCCAACAGCCGAAACCGCGCCTCATAGGGTCCTCCCGACTTAGCATCCATACACCCACCGAGCTCGGTGGGCTGTTACGCAGAAACTGGATAAAGCTATACCGGCAGGGTTGCGTTTACGCACACACCGCCTTACAGTGCCGTTTCGTCGTGCCGAACGGCACTACACAACCAAGCACAGGTACGTGATGTTTGCGACTGAGACCTCGGCTCCTCCCTCGGGCACCGCCTCCTCTGAAGCAGAGCTGGCGGATGTTTCGTCCGAGAGCGCAGAGTCCCGCCGGTCGCGCAGTCGCCGCGGTCGAGAGTCAGGTGTTCCGGCCCCGCTCCCTGCCACGCACCCTTTGTCCGCTGTCGGCCTTCGAAAGTCCACCGACCTGGTGATCATGGTGATGCCCGAGAAGCATCAGAAGGTCAGCCTCATCCAGCGCAGGGCCGTCAACGTCTTGCTGTCCGTGGCCCAGAAGATCGACAGGTCCGAAGGCGGCACCACCGACCGGATGTACAGCATCGACCTGTCTACCCTGGAGCACGACCTTGGCTTCAAGGACGACTCCAACAGGCGCTACATCATCGACCTCATCCGGCAGATCGCCGGCCTGAAGTTCGAACTGGGTGATGGCCAGCACTTCCACTGCGGAAGCGTCATCGCCGAGATCGAGGTCTGCTTCAAGACCCGCACGCTGCGCTACTCGCTTCCTGTCGGGATGCGCCAGAAGCTCCTCCATCCCGAGCGTTTCAACTACCTGAAGCTGGTCCTGCTCAACCACTTCACCAGTCACAGCTCGTTGCTGCTGTACGAACTGGTCAGTTGCTACGCCTCGCATCCACTCAAGCGCACCCCCGCCTACCCCTGGCAGCAACTCTCCACCTGGCTGACCGGCTCATCGACGCCGCACGCCACCTACCGCGAGTTCTCCAAGCTTCTCGCCAGAGCGCTCGACCAGGTCAACGAGGTGTGGCCGACCAATCAGGTCACGCTCATGTACTCCAAGACCGGCCGCGCGACCGATCGCATCTGGTTCTCGATCAGCGAAAAGCAGCAGGTGTCGCTTCCTCTGGAACACGAGCTCTGCATCGTGTCCTCCCGTCTGAAGGCCGCCACCGCTCGCTTCTCCCTCAAGGCGTCCGATCTCGAAGAGCTGCTCACGAGGAACGACGAGGACTATCTGCTCGCGCAGTGCGACCTCGTCGTCCGCCGGCTTGACGCTGCCCAGCCCGGCGCCATCGCGTCTCCGAGGGCCTACTTCTTGAAGGCCGTCAGCGAAAACTGGGCCGACGTCCCCCGTGACAGCGTCCCTTCCCCTGAGCTGCAGGCCTCGCCGTCTTCGCAAGCCCCCTCCCCCGCTCCCAACCAGGCACCGATCAGCATCGCTGAGGCCCGCACGCGTTGGTGGTCGAGCAAGCACGCCATCGTTCGTCAGCGGCTGCTCTCGATGACCCCCGACGATCTGCGCACCGTTGCCGAATCGGTGGCCGAAGACATCGCCAAGAGCACTTCACTCATCCGCGAAGCCTTCAACAAGCATGGGCTCACCAAGCCCATGCCGATGGCCGCCGCTGTCGGCATCCTGGCCCGCCGCGAGTTCACCGAGCCCTCTCAGGCAGAGCTTCTCGCCGCCGCCCGCGATCAGCAGCAGAATCAGCAGCTTGCCGTAGCTGCGTAAGCGGTCACTCTCAGTTTGCGGCTGAGAACAACGACTCGATCTTCAGTCGCAGTTCTTCCAGCTTGGCGGGCTCGATCCCCTTCAGGCTCAGGTCGAGTTGGCCCTTCGTCGGGAACACCTTCAGCGTTCCTGCCCCGTTCCCGTACTTCAGCGCGATCTTGTCGGCGGTGCTCCGCTGGCGCTTGGTCTCGCTTCTCGACCTGATCAGGTCCTGCGCCTGCCGGCACGACAAGTCCTTCACGAGGATCTCGCGGGCGATCTCGATGGCCAGGTCGATCTTTTCCTGCGCCTCTTCCCCCGACCCGTCGAACATCTTCGCGAACTCAGTTGCGAAGCCGAGCTGGCACAGCTTCGTCTCGCCGGTCTTGCTCTTTTCTTCGCGCATCACCTTGACGAGCGCCGGCGGCAGCTTGTTTAGCGACAGCGTGTACGACACCATGGACTGGCTCAGTCCGATGTCTGCCGCCAGCTCAACCTGGCCTGCATACACCTTCTCGTCAAGCAGGCTCTTGAACCTCACCGCGTCGTCGAAGGCGGTCTGCGTGCTCCGCTCCACGTTCATCCGACGTGACGTGAGGTACATCTCCTTTGCCGACTCCGGTCGCGACCTGATCTCCACCCGTAGCTGTTCCACACCCCCTGCCCTGGCAGCTCGCAGACGCTTCGAGCCGTCGACCACGGTCACCTTGCCGTCTTCGTCGACGTACCCTGCCACCGGTACGTCCTGACCGTTCCTCTGCAGGCTGGTCGAGATCTCGTCGATCTCCTCTATCGAGTACCAGACACGAGCGTTGTACGGCGAGTCCTTCAGCATGCTCGTCGGCAACGTGTAGGTGTTGCCTGGCCGCAGCTGGCCTGCCCCTCCGACTTCGGACATCGGTCCCATCGGGGCTGTGCTCAACGGCGCCGCCAAGACCACCTGCTGTCCTTCTACGGCACGCTCCATCTTTGCCCGCTCCGTGGGGCTCGCGCGCCTCACCACCGACAGGTCCAGCTCCGTTGGTGCGTCGTCCGCACCCATCAACGCCGTGATGCGTGTCGACTCGTCCTCGCGCTTCTTGCGCGGCAGTGGCTTGCTCATTTCAGGCCCCTTCCTTGCTCTTGAACCGCAGTGCTTCTGCGAGGAACTGGTTGAAGTCCCTGCATGCCTTCTCACCGTCGCGGCGAGGCATTTCGAAGATCGATCTTCCGATCCGCTGCGCATCCCGCCAGACCTTGCGCTCGTGCAGGCACGCCCCCAGCAGCGGCATTTCCGGTGCCTCCGCCAGCAGGAACTCCCTCGCGTCCGCGACCTCCTGGTTCGTGCTGTTGGTCGGCACGCGCGTGAACACGAAGCTCAGCGGAATCCTCCCCGACTTGTGCTGCTTGTCCACCGCTCTCAACGCCTCGTACAGCGCGAGTGCCGAATCCAGATCCCCCACCCCCACCTGCACCGGCGCGATCCACAGATCCGCGATCCTGGCCAGCTTCTGGAACTGCTTGTAGCTGCGTGCACCGACGTCCACGATCACTGCGTCGTACTGATCCGACGACCTGATGATTGCTGGCGCCGGATCGTCCAGGGCCCGCATCAACTCGATTTCAGGCTTCACCTCCTGATCGTTGCGCCTGTCGACCCAGTGCGAAGACGTCGACGTGGTGTCCGTGTCAACCAGTTGCACTGATAGCGACTTGCCCTTACTTCCTTCTTGTAGACGGTAAGCAAGGGTTTGCGCGATGGAAGACTTGCCTGTTCCGCCCTTCTCTGCGCCTATTACGACGATCATGAGTTCTCCTTCCGACAGTAGTGGCGTCATCCTAGGTTCCGGGGCTTCTAGTTGCAACACTCGCGTAGCCAACGGCCTTCCCGGACCCGTTGTGCGTTGCTCTCGACCCACGTTCTTTACCGTTCCACGCCCTCTATGAGTCGATTCATACGCCCTTCTGTCCACTATCGCCCTCGACTGTCTATGAGTCGATTCATAAGCGTGCCGTCTCGCCGATGCATCCTGTCTCCCGAAAAAGCTGTTGCGACAGTCGTTTTGCGCGTTGAAGCCGCTCCGGTCTCAGTGTCCGCACACGCTGTCGGTACCCACGTTCTCGCCGCCTTGCCACTGGAGGCACTTATGAGTCGTCTCATACGCTTCCCGGTTCTTTCCGTCAGCCAGTCCGCTGGTTGGCTGCCCCTCTCTCAGCGAGGCGCGACTGCGCCTTCATGCATCAACTCTTGATCTGTCCTACCTTTGCCTGCCGTCCTCATTCGAAGCAGGGCCCTTACGTTCACAGCGGCCCGCCCTTGGTCTTCGTCTTTGCTTGCCTGTTTGGACTTGCTGTGGGTCGATTCATACTTGGCCACCCGTGCTCGTATGAGACGACTCATACGACACCTCTGTTCTGATGCGGAGGTGGCCACATGCCGTTCTCCTTATGAGTCGTCTCATAAAGGTCGCGAGTCGCGAGGTGTCGTCCAGCTTCCCAGCCTCCGTGCCTTCGGCTCTGCATCGGCGCACCGCGTAGGCGCCGGGTAATAGCCACACCGCAACGCTTAAATCTTGCCCAACTGGGTGATCTACGCTCCGACTTCCTCTTCCTCCGCTCGTCGACTGGCCTGCTTCTACGTTGGCGAACTGCGGCAGGGGAGGGCGCCTGGCCTTTCCGAGTCTCCAGCCCGTCTGCGCCTCCCACAGCCTCAACCGACTTTCTTGGCTCCTGCCGCGCTTCTCCCCACCTTCACCCTGCACGGGTCTGGTTAGGGCAGGGCTGTCCTTCGCGCCACTGCTGTACTGCTGTGGCGCCTGGTTCCCGGGCTCCTCGATCTACCCATTCCGTCCCCTCACTGACTTACCTTCATCCTGTGCTCACCCCTTCCTGCTTACCCTCAGGCCCTCCGACTCTGCTGTTCTCTGCCACCTTCTTCCGCACTGCCCAACCTCGTTTCCTGGTCCCTTCACGCGCCTCCGGTCTCGTTGCCGCGGCTCGTTCAAGAGCTGCTGCGCCTTCCGGTGGGGGCTGCCAACTCTCACGGCAACAGCAGGGCAGGGGAGGGCGGCTGAACGAAGCCCCCAGCCATCATTTCATAATGCGGAAGCACATCCGCCATCGATTCGGTCCCGCTCTGCTCAGCGCTCTCTGATTGACCGACGGGTTCTGACCTCCCGATCGCCCGCGTTCGTGCCCTCCAAGAGTGTTTCACGGCCCAATGACTCCTCTATCGTTCATCGAAAAGACTCTTGTAAAATCAACCACTTAGCATAGGTCTTGCCCTCGTTTATCCCGTGAAACAATTTCCGCCCTTCGGCTATCGCGGCCTTTCGGCCTGCCTATGACGACCAGCCTGTCAAGAACGCACCAAACATGGGATTGGCCCTTGAAATCGTTACGCACATAACGTACAGGGGCGTATGATGTTGCAATGCCCCGAACCGTCGCACTTCCCGCTGATGTTGGCCTGATCCGCGACGAGCTCGCACCTAAGCTCGCCCCACTGCGCCACCGACGCGACAAGACACACCTGGTCGCTGACCATCTGTTCTTTACGCGTTCGATCTACCCCTCTGCTGCAATCGTTCGTTCGATCACCCAGCAAGGCTCTCTTACCGACATCAACGAGGATCTGCAGCAGTTCTGGGCTGATGTCCGCTCCCAGGTCAAGCCCTCGACAGCATCAACGCCTGGCGTTCCTGATCATCTTGCCAGCGCCTTCGGGCCCGCCATCGAGTCCATGTGGCTCGCAGCCCTCGACGCCGCCAACGCCTCCTTGGCGGCCGTCAAGCAGTCCTACGCTTCCTCCGTCGAAGACGCTATTCGCCACGCCGACGTACAGCGACGACTCGTCGACGAGGGCAGGAACCGCATCGCTCACCTGGAGGCGCAACTGGAGCAGGGTAGGGCGCTTGCATCCGCACTCGGTGAGCAGATCGCCCAGCTTCGCGCTGAGCTTGCCCTTGCAGACGAACGCATCCAGCGCTTGACCTCCGACCGGCAGGCGTCCGACGACGCACGTGCCCAGCTTCAATCGCTCTTGGCGGAAGGTCTTGAAGGCCTTCGCAAGTCGTCAGACAAGGCCAGCGACTCGTTCCTGGGTGAGATCCGCTACCTCAAGCTGCAGCTCGATGCTGCACGGTCCGCCGAGCGCGACCTCAGGGAGCAGGTGCAGGCCTCGCGCCAGGCCACATCCCTTGAGCTGCAGATCCTGCGACAGCAGAACAACGGGCTCTTGGAGACCAACGGACGACTCAACCTCCACAACCAGGACCTGACACAGCAGCTGGCTGCGGCTCTGTCCCGCTAGCCTTGCTGTGTTCCCACCCAGGTCCTGATCCTCATCCGTGGCGCTTTCTTGCCTCCTTCGCACCGCAGTTATTTAGGTGCTATTCCTATAATGAAGTCTCCAAGGAATATGTGCCTTGGGTATACAACCCTCCACATATTCTTCTTCCATCAGGTCCCTGGGGACGGTTGAGATTCGATGCCCGCCAAGAAAAAAGCGTCCCCGCCTGCCATCGCTCCTGCTCCCGAGGTTCTTGCGTCCGCCTTTGCTGCCTACCAGCAGAACCCCAAGGGCCCCGCCGACCGCGTGCTCGTCGCCTACTACCAGGACCCGCGCGTACGCCGCATCGTCGAGCACAACGTCCGTGCCTTTCGCATCCCCGACCTCAAGGAAGAGGTCTGGCAGCGCCTGGCCGAGATCTTCTGGCAAAAGCTCTTGCCAGCGCTCCTCCAGAGCCCCCAGGACGCTGACAACGTCTACAAGGTCGTCTTCGCCGGCGCACGCCACGTCTCGATGTCGGTGCGCAAGGAGAGGGCGCGTGACGCCGTTCGCAACGTATCAACCGACGATCCCGACGAGGATATGATCCTGACCCTTGCGGAACAGGTTCAATCGGAAGACTTCACGGACAACGTCAACCAGCAGATTGACCAAGAGTACGCTGGACGCGAACTACGAAGGCGCCTTAGCATGAATTCCAGCGACCATCAGGTCTTCCCTCTTGTGACCATCACGGAGTCAAGGCCCGCGGTTGTTCCGAGGAAGAAGCCTAAGGCGGTCCCCGTCGACTCGGAAGCAGGCAAGGAACTCGCAGCGATCCGCGCCAAGTTGGGCATCACCAACTCGACCTTCGCCTCTCGGCTTGGCATCGGCTTGCCGACCCTGTCGTCCTACCTCTACAACCGCGTCCAGAATGTGCCTGAGCGCGTCATGACCGCCGCGAGGGCCATGATCGCGGACGGGCCTACCGACTTCGACCGATCTACCCGACTCTTCGGCGATGTCCCCATGTCCGACGTCGTGGCGCGCTGGGACAAGGCTCTGTCCATCGAAGGCAACCCCGACGCCGACAAGCACATCGCCTTTGCGTTGAAGGTCGACCCGATCACCGTTTGGCGCTGGCGTACCAACGCTGCTCAGCCAGACGTCGCTGAGATCGCTACCCTCGATCGCCGCATCAACAAGTTCGCGTCGCTTCAGTCCGACTCGAACTGACTTCAGCAGCCGTGAGGCTGCTGAACATCCGCATCACTTCCTGCGCCTGAGGGCGTTCTCCGCCTGCCTCTCGTTGATCACCACCAGGGTGACCCCAGACGCTGCGCGGTAGACGACGCACACCGGCACCTGTGCTCCGTACTTCGCCGCTTCCATCAGCTTCCGGAGAACCGTAGGGTCGTTGAGCTGACCCTTGATCTCAGGCACCACCGTGCTGAGCGCTTCCAAGCTATATGCACGCCTCCCGTCCTTCAGTTCCTCGGCAGCAAGCTTGTTTTGCTCCGCGGCTGTCGAGATCTTGGCCAGTGATGCACGCATCGACCTGGCAAGCTCGATGACCTCGTCCGGTATCTCCGGTCCAGCGATTACGCTCTTGTTAGGCGCTTCCGCCTGCGGCGGCGACACTTGCCCATCGATCAGCTTGCTCTTCAGCAACGTCTGAACGATTGCTACACGGTCCTTCGTTGACGCTGGGTTGGCTTGCACTGCCTCCCCATCGACTACCGTCTTCTCAACCTCTGGCGCCTTCGCCTGAGCCGGCACCTGTTCTTGCACCTGATTCACCGCCTGGGGCTGCTCTACGACCGGGTCCAACTCGTCCATCAGACCCGCAAGAGCCTTGCTCGCCTGCGCTTGAGCTGGCTCCGTACCTCCGCTCACAGCCGCTGCTGGCTCCGTTACCTGCGCCTGCTGTTGTGCAGCCTGATCGCCCGCCTGCCGGAGCTCTGCTTCCCCTTCTTCCGTTCCTGCTTCAAGCGCTGGCCCGTCATTCCGGGCTGTCGCCGGCACTTGCTCTTCAGCGCGAACCTTGGTCTTTCTCGCTTCGTCCAGATCCACGACGTTTTCAGATGACGCTTGTTCACCCCCCTGGCGAACGACCGCATGCTGTTCAGCGGGCTTCTTCTTTCCCTTCGCGCCCTTGTCCTTGGTGCCTTCTGCCAGCACGTACCCCCCGTCCGGCCCGATGAGAGGCGCCTCCGTGAACGCACTCTTCGGCGCGTCCACCTTCGGCTTCTTCTCCTCCAGCATCGAGTCCTTGTCCGCGATCGCGGTCACGCGAGGAAGCGACTGCGCATCCTGCGCTTCCGCCAGCTTCGGGAAGTGCTCCTCTGGGTTGATCAGGATCGCGTACGGCCAGGTCGCAATGACATCTCCAAGTCGGTTCTTGTCCTTGCCGAGGAACTCGACCTTCCAGATGGCTTGCTTTGCGGTGACTTCGACCCCCCCACTGCTCTTGATGAGGCAACCCTTCTCGTCGAGCACTTCCAGAAGGTCTTCCGTGATCTGAGCTGCCCCCGAAGCGGACTTGCCTTCCTTTGCGCTCTTGCGCAGTTGCATCTTGCTCAGCAACTCCTTGCGAAGGTCGCCCTCCTTCAGGGTGATGATCGTGCCCTCCGCAACTGTGTTCTTCTGCCCAATCCGGAACTTGCTCGGCTCTGTGTGCACACGCTGCGACTCGTTCAGCAGATCCCTGAAGGCATCCCACAGGTTGGCTCGGTACTCTCCTTCGATGATCTCCTTGGGCCTGTTTTTGCCCTCGGTTTCCTTCTTCTTGTTCTCGATGGCCCCCGCTTCCTCGTCCGACAGGATCACGAGGTTGAGCATCGCCATGGTCCTGTCGCTCAACGCCACCGCCTTGTTCGCTGCGTCCGCGTCCCGCCTCAGCGGCATTTCACTTGGCTTGTGGTAGTGGCCGATCGCCAGCGTCAGCGTCATTCTGTCTTCGAAGGGGAGCTCCCAGAACTCGTCCATGCGAGTCAGCATCCGAGCACCCACGCTGTCGTGCGCTGGCTCGATCACTTCTACCGTCTTGTCCGCCCTCATGCGGAATGTCTCGATCTTGCCGATGTCGTGCGCGAAGCAGATCAGCCCGATCAGCGGGTCGTAGTCCTTGAACTGGTAGCTGTCGTCCTTCTTGCCAATGAAGCCGACCGCTTCCTTGTACTTCTCCTTGAACTCGACGCCTTCGTATTCGAACCCGTTCTTCGTCAGCCAGATGCCGACGGAAGCGCAGCTCCACGAGTGCTCCAGGAGCGTATGGTCACCGTGCCTGTGCTGGTCGTAGCCGTAGTGGTACTGCTTCGTCCCGTCAGCAAGCCGGTTGCAGGCTGCTGGCAGGTCAGGCTTGGAGTTGAGTACACGAGCCACCGCGCGCATCAGCGCCGCGTGTTCTGGGTGGTGGGGTTCGTATGTCTTGAACCACTCATCCATCCAGTCTCGGTTGATCTTTCCTTTGGGGTCGTATTCCGGAGGCGGCAGCCTCAAGCTCGCCTTATCGGGAAGCTCCTTGGCCTCGACCGGCCGCTCGAAGTTGATCGGCAGACGACCGATCGAGCACGCCACTCCGCGGACGTTGTCTCCCATCAGCCTTGCGATGCGCCACTGCCGTGCCGCGAGCACGACCGCTGCCGTCGCCCCCAGGCCGACGAATCCGCCCAGGCCTACGCCAATCCAGGCCTGTGCTGATGAGGCCATCCATTCCTCGCCTGACCAGACCCTTCCGGTCGCGAGGTACGCCAGCAGCGAGACGCCCCACCAGACGGAGAACAGCCCGAAGGCTGCTCCCACTACAGGGGACCTACCCAACGACGGCCGGCGACTTCGGCAGCTGACCCACCTGCTTCATCACCGCCTCGATGTCTGCCGGGTTCACCGACAGGTCGTCACCGTCACCCAGGGCGTCGCCGTCGCCCGCAGTCGCCACCGACAGGGCAGGGCGCTGAGCCGACTCGATCGCCGGCTGTGCCGCGCCCGCCACGGCTTCCGCTGCAGTCTTCTTCTTCTCGCGCCCTTGCAGAGCCAACTGGATCGCCCAGTCCGGCTGGCTGTGGATGTGGTCGCGCGTCGCCACGAACAGGCCGTTCGACCTGATGTACGGCATCTTGCTCACCTCGGCGATCCCGTCGACCTCTTCGCCGCCGGTCTCCTTCACGTCGACCCGCAGGTCTCCTTGCGTGATCACCACCGGCGTGCCCAGCCGCACCGTGCGCTCGTATTCCTTGGTGATCTTGTCGCCGTAGATCCGTACGGGCACCGCCTCGTCGGGGTTCTTTGTCTGCCTGATCAGCACCTGCAGGCAGCCGCCTTTCTTCTTCCCGTCCGGACCCGGCACACCGGGCTTGCGGAACATCACGCCGCTCACGTAGCCAGCGATCTGAACCGTGTTCGACGACTTGCTCAGTGGCAGCCCGAACCCCTTCGGCATCACCGTTGCCGTCGGCGCACCCTTCGCCACCGACATCTCCCAGCACTCCTGGGCAGGCATCTCCAGAATCGACGGATGCTCGAAGTTCAGCACCTTGACCACCACCACGCGGTGCTGCTCCACGTCGCCTTCCTTGCCCTTCAGGATCGCGCCCGTCAGCCGGCCAACGATCTTCACCGGCTCACCTTCGCGCACCCATGACGGGATCGTTCCGTTGCCGTCGACCACGAACGGGATCTTCAGGTTGTCGTTCTTCGTCTGCAGCACGTAGCCCGACCGAGCACCGATTTCTCGGGCCAGGCCAGAAATGAAGCAGACGTTGCGCATCCCGTTCCGGAATGCGAAGTTGTCGACATACAGCCGCTGTTCTTTGGAAAGCATCCGGACCACCCCCGCGTAGGTTGTTACACAATCGAGGGGTCAAGTATAGGCAGCGCCTGCCGATTATTTACTCACGCAGGATGCGTAGAAATCAAACCTTACAGGTACGAACCCATGCAAGTTGTGGGCCGGCTGTACAGAAAAACAGTTGCGAGTCCCCCTAGATGAGTTCACGATGCTGTGAGAACTCGCTGTCTTACGTCCCAGAACTCTACTGCCCGTTCACCAAGCATGTACACTCTGTCGGATCGTATGACTCTCGTGTGGGCTGCAAAGCCGAACAGGGCTGATGTACAGACGGCCTCAGAACCATTCTTAAAGAGCGCCAGGCCGCACAAGTAGGAGCCATTTCATGGAAGACGAAAACACCAGCAGTCCGGAGGAGAAGGTCGTTCGAGGTGCTGCTCTGATCCAAGCGATCCAGGAGCAGGCTCAGATTCAAGGCTTGACTGTCAAGCAAGTCGCCGAGCGATTCGAACTGGCCCCTTCGTACTGGTTCTCGATGTGCAACGGGAACCGCTCCATCCAGGCGCTGCACCGCCACCGTCTCAAGCTCATCGCCAAGTTCCTTGGCAGGCCGTACATCGAGGTCCTGTCCCTTGCTGAACTGGTCGAGCCCGAGGACTTCATCATCCCGCAGACGATCGACGACCAGCTCAACCTGGCTTACCTCAAGCTGAAGGCCGACAGCATGTGGAACCCCCTGGTTCCCAAGGAAGAGGTCTGGGACGCTGCCGATCGCGGCCTCAAGATCCTCCTCGTCGCCTTCTACGAGCGCCTGTTCAACATCTCCATCCTGGATAAGGCCAAGATCACCCAGTACGTCCACCCTGGTGAATCCTCGGCTGCGCCGGCCTCCCCTGCTGTCGATGCTGAACAGGTGGTCGTACCCGCCAAGTCCACAGCCAAGGCAGCAGGGAAGGGCGCTTCCAAGCAAGGCTCCAAACCAGGCCGCAAGAACACCTCTCTCGCCCCCGCCTGAGTTCTCCTGCTCGTTCATCAAGGCCGCCTCGTGCGGCCTTTTTGCTTTCTGGCCAAGAAAAGAAAAAGCTCCAGCAGCACGAGGCATGCATGGAGCTTAGGGGAGGTCACTTACCAGCCTGACCAGCTTTCAGTGCCTGGCAGGACGGGGTCTTCATTGCCTTCGGCAATGGTGATCGGCGATTTGCTGTCCGGTGCGGGAAGCAGGGCGGCTGCAGGAGTCACAACAGGGATGAAGTCGTTCGTCACCGTGAAACGGTAGCGAACTTCTCCTCCGAACTTGTTCTTCTCCTCGATCACCTTGATCGCTGCCTTCGACAGTCCGAGAGCTGCAGCAGCCTTCTTGTAGTCGACTGCGCCGTACGTTCTGTGCTTGTCCTCCAGTTCCTGCACACGTTCCGGCGGTACGGCCAGCTCGATCAGAAGGGAAGGGTAGTCCACAGGGCCAGGCTCTCTGCACTGCTTTTCGGCCTCGGCGATCAGTTCTTCCTTCACACCGTTGTCGATGAAGCCCTTTTTCCAGTCTATCGACTGCTTGGTGTAGTAGCGAGTTGCCATCACACCGCCGCCATCGAAGCTGTCTCTGTCGATCGGGATCAGGTCTGCGAGCGCCTTCTTCGCTGCTTCGAGCTTCGAGTTCACCTCTTCCGCTTCTGCCTGTGCCTGCTTGTAGTTCCGAGCTGCAATCAGCCATCCGTTGCTTGCCGGCGGCCTGTTCTCCGAAACACAGATCCTGAAGTCCAGGCAGTCCATGAACAGCTGCTTCTGGACCGCATCGTCTCGTTGGACAACGACCAGTGCTCCCTTGATGCCTTCCTCGTCATCCTCGAACCAGGACCAGTAGTGCGCTTCGACTGCACTCGGCGTGCAGAAGAGTTGCCACTGAATCTGTGGGATGTAGTAGCTCGGGACCATGTTTCTCTTGGCCATCGTGTGGATGCGCTGCGAGATCGGGCACTTGATCTCGTTGACGATGTCACCCGCGAGCGTGAGCCCGTCCAGACTTGCTGCTGCCCACGGGTGATCCGGATGTTCGACGCAGATGTCGAAGACCTCGTTGCCCGTGAACGACATGTATGCCTGGCGAGCCGGCTCCTCTTTTCGTTGCCCATGTTCCCATAGCTTCTTCAGGTACTCGCTCGGCTCTTCTGGTGCCTTGCGACCCGTCCATTCCATCCACAGCTGGTGAGCTGTCTTGCCCGTCACACTGTCGCCGGCGATGATCGCTGCGACCGTTCCGGTGATCCGAGACGTCTTGTCAGGAAGGTCCTGTCCATTTCGCCATGCATGCCATTCCGCGGTTCTTTGCGGCAGGTGGATCAGCCTGCAGCCGGGAATGGCTGACGGTGCTTGAATCATCAGCGTTTCTCCTTGTAGCCAGGTCCTGTTCGGTGAACAGGGAAAACCGTGCTCAAGGCCATGTCCGCTGACTGGCAATAAGTCCCTGGCCCCCGGTGGCCGCACGCACCCTTCCTTCCTGCCTTGCTGCGCCGCACTCAGCGCAGGTGAGGGCAGGGCGCTACTCCCCCTTCTTGCGCTCCCTCTGTGGCTTGCTGCCCTTCATGCGGCCTTCGGACGGCTCCACCCCTCCTCCTCGCTGCCTCCTGCTTCAAGCTTTGCCCACTCAGACTCGCTCAGGTCGAGCTCGACCACCTCCGGCTTGCGCGGCTCCATGCTCTTTCGTCTCTCGCGCCCGTTCGGACCCCCGACATCCTTCTGGCGTCTGTCTTTCCCGCTTCGCCTCTCGATCTGTCGTTCGTCACGAAGCCGTTTCTCCTGGCTTCTCATGTTCAAACCTCGGTTCTCGGGTTCCACGTGCCGCTCCTCATATCCTGGTCCTCTCTGTCCAAAACTTGATGCTGGCTGCAGACCTCATCGGCAAAGCTTCCTGCCTCTTGAACTCCATACCTCCCTCACAAGGCTTTCAGTCCACATCCGTGGGCGCCTATCTGGAGGAATCATGGATTCATATACCGTTCAGAAGCTCGGCGTTCACCGCGCTGGACTTCCTCGCTTCTACAAGCAAGGTCGACGCCTTGCCCTTGCCGGCTTTGCACCTGGCAAGCGCTTCACTTGCGAGTCGCTCACCGACCGCGGCATGCTCATCCTTCGCATCACTGAGGAGGGCAACCGTACCGTCTCTCGCAAGGTCTGCAACGACGAAGAGGTTCCCGTCGTCGACATCACCAGTCGCGACCTTCTCGCTGTCTTCGCTGGCATGGATCAGATCCGTGTCATCGTTCGCCCTGGCCACATCTACCTCATGGCACTCGCCACCGAAGTACGACGCCAGGAACGCATCGAACGGCTTCTCAGCAGGCTCTCGGCCCGCCAGCCTCTCGATGTCGGTTCACTGTCCCATGTCGGCTTGCTCTCCGATGCTGTGAAGACAGGCCTCGCTGATGTCGGCGTTCCCAGCAACCTCATGCTGGCCAACGACATCGACGCACGGTACCTGGAACACAGCCAGACCGTGCCTAGCCAGTGGAATGACGACACCGTCGAGCTCTCCGCACCTCTGCAGGTCGTCGCGTTCGATGAATGGGCCACCTCTCGGCTTCCCAAGCTGGATGTCCTCTCAGCAGGGCTCCCATGCACTGCTGCCTCTCTCGCCGGCCGAGCAAAGAAGGGACTGTCTCACCCCGAGCAAGATCCCAATGTCGGTCACCTGGTCGTTGCCTTTCTGCAGATGATCCTGCGGACCTCACCGTCCGTCGTCATCTTGGAGAACGTGCCACAGTGGGAAACCTCTGCAAGCATATCGATCCTTCGCACGACCTTGACCGACTGGAGCTACGTGGTTCACTCCCGCGTCCTGGCCGCCTCCGACTTCGGCTCACTTGAGAATCGAAAGAGACTCTGTGTTGTCGCAGTCACCAAGGGCATGGAGTTCGACTTTGACGCACTGCCTGCTCCCGTCGGGCCTGCTCAGTGTGTCGCCGACATCCTCGACCCCGTCCCCGATGACGATCCCGCCTGGTCACCTATGACCTACCTTCGTGAGAAGGAACAACGCGATCTCGCCGCAGGGAAGAACTTCCGCATGCAGATCCTCAGCCCCGAGGACGTTTCCGTTCCGACCATAGGCCGTGGGTACCATCGCAGACGGTCCACAGAACCGTTTCTTCGTCACCCGACGAATCCCGCCCTTCTTCGGTTACTCACCCCTGCCGAGCATTCGCGGGTCAAAAACGCATCGACTGACTATGTGAAGGGCTTGCCCGACAGCGTCGCTCACCAGGTGCTAGGGCAGGGGATCTGCGTCGCTCCCTTCGTCGCTGTAGGTCGCATCATCGGCAGGACTCTTCTGTCGTTCGCGAATCACGCTGCACTCGAAGCCTCCCCGGCCACTTGATCGACTCCCCAAGCTCCTTGCCGCCTCGTGCGCCTGGAGCTTTTTTCTTGCTTCCTCCTTCACCCCCCAAGCCTGCTCTCACCCTCCATCTAGATTGGCTCCGCAAACAGAGTGTCAAACGCCTGAACAGAGTATCGAATCAGCGCGCTCTCCGCCTAGGAGGACTCCAGTGCACCGGCATCAGGATTTAACACTTTGCAGTTGGACGGATGAGCGCACTTCAGCGGCCTTCAGCTGGGGGCTGCGTTTGACACTCTGTTTGCCCTTGGCATCGACTCATTCTCTTGTGCAGCGCATTACCACTTGCAAGCAAATCTCGGCCATCCCGGTCCGCTGCTATGCACAGGAGAACATCGTGCCCACCAACAGGCTCGCCAACATCTACGTCCCCGCCAAGCAGGGCTCTCTCGACAACCTCATCCGACCTGGCTCCGGCATCGTCGCGCTTCAGGACCAGACCGATCCCCAGGGCTATGTGGTCTTCTACTACGAAGGCAACATCCACTGTGCATCCAACCTTCGCTCCTACGAGGAACGAATCAAGTGCGCTGCCGGACGCATGTTCGAGCGCTACCCGACCACTTCCATGATCGCGCTGCCCGTCACCGATCTCGACTCCTATGTTCGTGTCGTCGGCACCATCGACGACACCTACAAGGTCTCGTTCACCGACGAACCTGCTGCTCTCGCCTACGGCAACCTGATCTAGAGCTGCAGCCGCTTCACCAGAGCTGCTGTTTCGCAGATCTTCTTCGACCACCCCACAAGCCTTTGAACCTGCTTTCAAGGGCTTTTTTCATGGGCCGTCTGATGCGCTCGGCGACCTCGGTATCTACCCCTGTCCAGTACGATCGACATTCGATTCCAATTCCTCACCTACGCATGGCCTTACACCGACACAAGGAGTTCAGATCGCTCATTTCGAGCGAGGCCTTCGTTTGGAAACCTCGATGAACCAAGCTACACAACCCTTCTCCCACGCCCACATCGTCCCCATCCGCAAGAACGGTGTAGTCATTGCGCACCAGCTGCGTGTCGACGGTGGTGGGCCCGGCAACTCCAGGTACTTCTCGGCCTCCAAGCTCGGTGGCCCCGACAAGTCTCTTCGGGCTGCACAGAACGCCATTCGCGACCTCGATCTTCCGTCCACCAAGCCACGAGGCGGCAGCCCTGTCGGACGCCTCCTGAAGGCCAGTAAGACGCGTGAACCCGGCATCCGCTTCATGTGGACCCAGGCCGTCTCCGGTCCCATCCTTCGCGTCGTCGCCACCTGGACCGACAAGAAGGGCGTTTCCCGGCACACGTCCTACTCTGTCGAGACCAACGGTCTCGAAGGTGCGCTGGACCGCGCCATCGCAGCTCGGACTTCCAACGGTGCCCCATCGCCCGACAAGGCCAGTCTGATGCGCCTCCTGCGCAAGCAGTACCGCGCCGGTCCCGAGCAGCACAGCGACAGCTGACGCTCGTTTCCCCTTTCGACACACCTCAAGCTCCATGCCGCCTCGCGCAGCTGGAGCTTTTCTCTTTTTCCACCTTCTTGGACCGACTGCCGATGCTTCAACACCGCTTCCCACTGGAGGTCTTCGCCGACTACCACCAGTTCTATGTGCAGGACGGGGGAATCAACCCGCCGGCTCCGACCGATTGGACAGATGGCGATGTCGAGCGCCGTGCAAAGGCGGCCGACAACATCGTCGTCATCTGTCCTCTGCGCAATGCGACCGTACCCGTCATCCTCGACGTCTACAGCCATGAGCCAGCGCTTATCCTCGCCGATTGCGACCATGCCGTGCGTTGCTCAATCGACCTGCCGACAGGCGAGTTTCAGGTACATGAGTGCACCGGAACTGAAGTCCTGAGGCACACAGTCACTCCCGGCATCTACGCGCTCGTTGCTCTGTACTCTGGGCTCGCGACCATTGACAGGAGCGGATTGGAGGGCGCCGACACCTACCGCTTGGTACTCTGGCCTACTGACTCGGCCTCTCCGCTCACCGTCCTGAAATCCTGGGCCCAATAGCCTGCGGCCTGGCCGTTTCCGGTTCAGCCCGACCTCGACCTTCGAGGCAGATACCCGGCACCTGCGCCTCTCGAAACTCAGTTCTGGGCGCCTTCAACTCGCCCAATCCCACTCTCCGTCGTGAAGCGCATCCTTGCGCCTGGCCACTGATTGCATCCTCTGCGGCCTCCATCTCCCACTTCCTGTGGAAGCTGTTTTCAGCGCCCTCGCCCGCCCGATCGGCAACGAGCGACAATATTCATTATGTAAAGTGAGCTAATGACTGACCATCGTACACACACTCCAACCCGAAGGCAACCTAATCAACCTGAGCCCTCGCCGCAGCGGCCCCTTGATGCGAGAACGGCACATCCACTCTTTACTCTCTTCGATCCGCCACGGTGATCCTCTCCGGGTCATAAACTCTGCTATAAAGTTTGCCCTACCAAAACCACCGGAAACCCACACCAACATGAAAAAGCATCCCGTTCATATTGCCTGTGCCAAGGCTTTCGGTACTGCCGCGTTCCTTGCCGCTTCTGCTTTCCCGGTGGCTGCGCAATCGGATTTCTCACTGAAGCTGGGTGCAGCTCGTGCGGTATTCGATGAGAATGCCGAGTTCTCCGTCGCCGGTGCGCCGTTCCCCGGCTCTGGTGCCACGGTGAGCGACAGTACGACTCTCGGGTTCGAACTCACTTATCGACTCAGCGACTCCGTTCGCCTTGGCCTGGCCGGCGGCCTGCCGCTGACCGCCACGGTCTCTGGCACTGGCTCTCTCGCGCCCGCTGGCGAGCTGGGCAAGGTCAAGTACGCCGCACCGATCCTGACCGCCCAGTACCACTTCGCGCCCACTGCCGGGTTCCAACCCTACGTGGGTGCCGGTGTTCTGTACTTCATCTCTCTCCGCTCTCAGGACGGCGCGGTCCAGCAGTTCGACGTCGACAACAAGTTCGGCACGGCACTTCAGGCCGGCGTCTCGTACAAGGTCACGCCGACCATCTCGGTCTTCGCCGACTACAAGAAGCTCTTCGTGAAGACTGACGCCCGCGGCATTGCTCCCGCCCTTGGCGGCGCACCTGTGTCAGCACGTGTGACCCTCAATCCGGCTGTCTATCAGATCGGCGTCGGTTTCGACTTCTGACCTTCTTGCCCTGCTTGGCACGCACGAAAAAAACCAGGATGCGCGAACGCATGCCTGGTTTGTGGGGGTCTTCATCGTGTGCCTGTTGTCAGTACCTCGCCAACAGGGCCAGCTTGCCCTGCAGTTGACCAGGCAGCAGCCTTCCTTCCGGGATCATTGCCGGCTGCGGATCTTCTCCGAAGGTCTCCATCAGACGCGTGAGCGCGTAGGGTTCCGAACGCACCAGCTTCTTGCAGTGCATGTTCATTAGGTGCAGCGTTCCGGCTTTGCTCACGAAGATCGGTTCGACACCTTTCGCGAACCAAGGGACCTCGACAGGTTCCTCCTTCTCGCTCAACCAGACTGGCCGGTGTTCGCACACGAGCATTTCGCCAGCCCTTTGGTGCATGTGACGCTGCTCCAGCGTCAGCCCGGCCTTGATCCGGAACTGCTCGACGCATGCGTACATCATCCGCTTCGTCATTCTCAGCCTGACTGAGGCGAGTCCTGGCACCTGGCGACCGTGAGGGATCTCTAAGACCTTCAGCCGCAACTCAGTTTCGAGTATCGACATCGTTGACTCCTGCGCAAGGCCAGCTCGACGAGCTGTGGAACCGTGCCAGTGGTCATGCAGGCAGACCGGCATGAATCGGTCTTCCTGACCCCCGCAGCGACATTCCTCCCGCACAAGGTCTCTGTGCCCGCCGGGCACGCCTCGTACTGGAGAAACGCTATGCGTTCTTTCGAAACCTCCGTCTTGCCCAGTGACGCAAAGGCAGCGTGATGGTCTCCACCCTCATGTTTGCCCAGCTCCACAACGCTGGGATCGCATCTGGTCTGCGAGAAGGTTCCACCGTCGGCTCCCGCCGTTGGCCCTACCAGTCGTCACATCCGTCCTGCTGGCAGCCACCTCACCGCGGCATCATCCTGGCCCAGAACGACCGTCGCGCATGGCTCAACACCATCGCGTTCGGCCCGGCTCAGCCCTCCCAGCGCGATGTGGATCTGCACGTCGAGCAGCTTCATGCTCGTGGGCTTCTGACCGATCACGTGCCTGTGCTGTGGTCCTTCCCTGACGCTCCCAAGGTCTACTGGAGCAACGTCGCCCTGCTTCGTCCCGCCGACGACGACTACCGCGACTGGCTCCGTGAGAGATCACTCGCCTTCGCTCGCTGCCAGACTCCTCGCCTCGCTGCAGCCTGACCCACCCTAAGCCACAGTCTTTCCAGACTCGTGGCTTTTTCTTCGCCCTGCTTCCTTCACTCCCTCTGTCGGACATCTCTATGCACACAGGCTTTTCCGCTCATCCCGAGCGACCTGTTCTTGGAGATCCACATGCCTTCCCAGATCACTCTCAACGAGAGCCAGAAGCTCTACGTCATCCCCTGCGGCACCGGCTACTCGTGCTTCGGTTTCGACAATGCTGCCCTGCACACCATCCAGATGCTCGCGCAGATCGTTTCCGCCGACCACGCTGCCGACGCCCCAGGCCCTCTCGAACTCGCCTCACAGCACCCGCTTGCCTGGCAGGACAGCGATTACGGTCAGCTGAGCGGCTACGAGAAGTACACCCAGGTCCTCTCCCTTTGGACCCAGTCGCCCGCAGCCCGCAGCACGTACTTCGATCCCGGTACCGACCCGAAGGTCAAGTCGATCCTGGAATCGGCTCGCAAGAACGACCAGCGGTTGCGCCTCTTCCTCGGTGACACCGAAACCGGCCGCGACTGGATGGACGAGAACGACGTCGTCGGTCGAATCGGTCGCTCCATGGGTCCCATGAAGGTGCCTCTTCTCATCTCCGATGGTGAGTTCGGCGGCGGCGCAATCCTGACCGCCTGCATCGTCCGCATCCTCGACGCCGACACTCTCCGCGAACTGTACGTGCACCCGAATTACCAGGCGCCCGTGCTGACAGTCCACCCGGATTCAGGCACTCCGAAGTACGCCTTCCGTGTCGATCGCGATGACCAGGTCCATGCCCGCTTCAAGACCCGCGAACAGGCCTACGGCTACGTCGCCTTCATGCTCGGCGCCGCAACCCGCGTCCGCTCGCTGCACTGACCCCACCTAAGCCACTCGTCTCCCGACCAGTGGCTTTTCCTTTTTACGGTCTGGTCTGCTTTCTTCACCCGGGACTGGCATTTCCCACATGCAAGGACTTCAGCCACCTATCCCAGGTCGGCGCCCTGCACAGGAGATTTCCTCATGGCCGTATTGTTCGTTAGCCAGCACCTCGGAGTTGCCAACTTCGTCTGCATCGGCGGCTCCTTCCACGGCAACCAGGTCAGCGTCCGCTACCTCAATCGCCAATGGCATCTGGATGCACGCATCCGTGGCGAGTTCGCTCACCTCAACGATGAGCAGTTCGCGAACCACGTTCTGAGCTCCATCGGCATCGTCCACTTCGCTGGCAAGCCCGTCCCCGCCGGCATCATCTGCGCCGTCAACGCGTACCTGTCGTACGACAGGGCACGTTCGTCGAACGTCGTCAACGAGGTCTTCACCGGCATGCAGAACTTCCACGGTGCTTTTCGCCGCCTGTCCCTCGTCGAACTCGACCGGCTCTACCCCGTCTCCGATCCCGAAGACGAAGCCGATTTCCCCGAAGACCTCGCGGCCGACTCCGTCCGCATTTCCAAGAGCACTGCGCTCACCGTCCTGTGAGGCCGATCTACATCTGCCTCATTGACGACGAGCACATGGACGGCACTGCCTGGTCGACCACCCGGCGTGCCTCTACCGATCTACAAGCTCGTCGTGCAGCCACAAGCTGGCTCGACACCGTCAGAGCTGTCGGTGCTCCTGTCTGGTGGGCTCTCTACCGCTGGCATCCCGAAGACCCCTGGATTCGCGTCTGAACGCGCTACTTCTGACCACCCCAAAAGCCATGAGTCTCCGGACACATGGCTTTTTTCATGTCTGGCGTTCTTTACCGACCTGTTCTAGATTCACGTACTGCCGAAAATAGGGGCTCTGATGGATCGCAATCTCATCCTCGAAGCCTGCGAACGAGCACAGGGTCTGCGCCTCGTGGATTCTCGGCGTGCCTCTGCGATCGCCCGTCTGTACCCCTACATGGCTTTCACAACCACGCGGGAGTACATGGAAGCACCTTGCCTTCGCCACGCGAATGCCGCCGCAGAGGCCACGCTCCTTGGGATGCGCCCCTACCTGATCTCGGACGAGGCCCTGCTGCTCAACGTGGAACCGTTCGTTCCCGTTCTTTCCGTAGGCGTCGAGCCAGTCCGCATTCCCCGCAAGTGGCGCCACCCTGACGAGTTCCTTCCCGTCATGGCCCCTGCAGGCTCGTTGCTGGTCCCGCTCACTGCCCTGCTGGCCTGGCTCTAGCTCCCGCCCCGGTTAACGCCTCAGCGTCCGGCCGCCTTCACTCCTTCGGCAGGCCGCTCCACCGCGTTCCCACGCTGGTGGCCTCTCTGTACGTCTCCACGGTCATCGTCTTTGAGCCCGTCCAGCGCATCTCTGTCACGACGCCCTTCTCGTCGACTGTCCTTGTCCCCGCGCGCATCCGGATCTCTATGGGCTCCCCCACCTTGAATCCTTCCGCATCGATCAGGTCGAAGAAGATGACCGCGGACCTGCCAGTCGCATCCATCAGCGTCGCGGCATTCCAGGCCTTCTCCAGTGGGCCCGCGAAAGGCCCCCCGGTCACGATGTAGAGCATCTCGCCATCGCGGTGCTTCGTGCGGATGTTGAACTTCACGTCCTTCAGGTCCCCGACCGTCTCTTCCGACCAGGTCTTCGTCTTCTGGAACGTCGCGTCCTTGCCATCTTCGCCTGGCACGACTGCGACCAGCCGAGTCCCCGTCACCAGCTTGGCCTCGCCCGTTGACTTGTTCAGCAGGTAGGTCTGGTTCCCGGCGTGCACCATCTCGAACTTGCCGCCGACCACCCCATCGCAACCTGCCATGGCCACGAGCGCCGCAGCGCCAGCTAGCACCATTCCTACCCTACCCATCCCAATTCCTCCCTTTGTCATCGTCGCCGATGCTATGTCACGCCCATGCGCGCCGACGCCTCGGCCAACTCCTTGTGGGTCAGGTTCACCCCCCAGAACAGAGTTCTGCTCGTGCCCGTCTGCGACTCGCTGTCGGCCTCGATGTCTCCGAAGCCGCGCATGTCCATGTCACGCTCAGCCAGCGTGAAGCCGTCGCTGCACTCTTCGAGCAGGTTCAGCCGCTCCACCGCGTCTTCCGGGATCTCGTCTGCCACGTGTAGAAACAGGTACCCGTGACCACCCTTGCGCGACACACGTCCGCGTAGCTGGTGGATCTGCGAGACCCCGTAGCGTTCTGGGTTCACGATCAGCATGGCCTTCAGGCTCGGCAGCGTCACCCCGACCTCGATCACGATGCTGCAGATCAGGATGTCGATCCTGTGTGCGTGCATGTCCGCGATGACCGCCGTCTTCTCGTCAGGCGTCATCTTGCCGTGCAGGATGCCGACCCTTCCCGGGAACGACTCAGACCACCGCGCCCCGGCCGCTTCCACGCTGGCCAGCGTCTCCTTGACCGCAGCAGCCCCGTCCGCCCCTTCTGCGGAGCCTCCCGCCTCGACAAACGGGTAAATCACCGCAATCTGCCCCTTCCGCGCCATCACCTCAGCGAAGAACTTGTTCAGCCTGGGCTTGTCCGCGTTTCGCGTGATCCGCGTCGTGATCTTCTTCAGCACCGGGCTCTCGCGCAGCACCGAGACATCCATTCCACCGAAGTGAACCAGCGCCAGGGTGCGAGGGATGGCAGTCGCTGTCGCCTCCAAGATGTTGGTGTGCTTCGAGACCAGCGCCGACTTCTGGTCCACGCTGAACTTGTGCTGCTCGTCGGTGATGAACAGGTCGAACACCTTCTTGGCCTTCGTCGCCGCCTTCAGCAGCGCCGTCGTGCCGATCAGGATGCCCTCTCCCGCCTTTCCGCCCGAGAGCACCTCACAGACCTTCACGCCAGGAAACAGCTCCCGCATCTCTTTCGCGAGCTGCTCGACCACCAGCTGAGACGGCGCCATGATGCCCACCTGGGCCCCACACAGATGCGCCGCCACCGCCGGCACCATGAACGTGATCGACTTGCCTGTGCCCACGTCACCCGACAGCAGCCTGCGCATGGGGTAGGCGGATCGAAGATCGTCCACGATCTCGTCGATCGACCTCTTCTGGTCCTTCGTCAGCTTGTAGCTGAGTCCAGCCACCAAGCCTTCGATCACGTCGTTGCGTATCGTGATCGCCGACTGAGCCACCGGAGGCCTCGACTTCGCCGCTGCCGCACGCCGGACCACCGATTCGCATGCCAGCTTCCGTGCGACATCCTTGGCCGCCAGCCCCTCTGCCACGGTCGAGGGGTTGTGCAACTGCTTGAGCAGCTTCTGCGGGCTGTCCATGCCCGTGATGGACTTGAACTCCGACGCTCTCAGCCCGGCCTGCGCCAGCAGCATGTACTCCGCGTCCTCCAGGCGGTGCATGGCCCGCGCCACCCCATCTGCCAGCAGATCGCCGCTGACCTGGCCGCGCTTGCCTGCGTACACACACCCCACCGTCCCACGGTCCTTCGGCGCAACGATTGCTGGTGCGTTGATCTGCAGGAACTCCTTCCAGACCGACAGTTCGCCGTACACGTGGAGTTCAGCACCCTCTTCCACCGGCTTCCACGGCCAGACGTTGCCGAACACCGTGATCCTCACCGGCGTCCCTTGTTCGTCCACTGCATCCACCTGCACGCGGACCACCGACTTCCAGAACGTTGTCTGCGATCCGCGGCCGTCGAAGGCCTGCTTCCTGACCGCGTGCAGGATGAAGTAGCCGTGCTTGCCCAGATGCCGCCCCGTGCTCACGGTACGGATCGGCTGTGTGTAGTCGAGGTAGGCCTTCGGCACGGAGAGCAGGCATTCGGCGAGCTTGGTCATGCCCAGGCGCTTCAGCCGCCCCAGCTCATCCCCGCTATCTACCGCCGCCGCTGCCGCAACCATGTTCCCGCCCCCAAGCCCACCCGCCACCGCGTCATCCTAGCTCATCGACTCTATAACTCGTGCCCCTGATTGTATTATGGTAGGCACAAAAAAGAAAACCCCCAAGCGGATATGCGAGGGGGTTTGGTGGTTTTCAGCTTCGCAAGAAGTTATCTCTTGCGGTTCTTCGGGTCAATCTGACTCGCCACTGCAGCACGAGGCCTCCGTGACGAGAGCGGGAACGGTTCTACGACCGAACTGAATGCAGCGATCGCCGGCTTGAAGAAACCTCGCGGTGTCTCCTTGACGGCGGATGCGAATGCACCCCAAAGAGTTTTCTGCTTGTTCATGTGCTTTCAGCGTTTGAACTCCAACAGATCCCGACTCGCCTTGAAGCTGCTCACGGCAACCCACAGGCTCATCAGAACGACATCGAGCCACAGCATGCCGAACTCGACGAACTTCAGCACCTTCACCGCGGACTCACTCATGCCCATCGAGCCGAGCCATCCCGTGAAGAGCTCCAGACCAAGAGCGGCCAGGCCAATCAGCATGAACAGCACGCAGCCGGCCAGGATGTGACCTCCGAATTCCACCAACGTCACGACATGCTCGTGCAGCATTTTTTTAGTTTTCATAACACCTCCAAAGAAGCGCATAGGGCGGGAGTGCCCTGATGCCTTGTCCCTGGAGATGCGTTGCGAGCGATGAGAAAAAAGCTTAGGCTTCGTGTGTAGCGGACTATACAAGCAAGACGGAGCGTTTCAGTTGCGCCGCAGGACATCTCAAAGGGCAAGGTTCAAGGCTTCCATCTCGGACGCCGCCTCATTCGGAGAAATTCATGCCCTACATTGATGCCCAGGACGTCAAGCGTCGTGCCAGTGGCAACTGGGACAACTTGATCCGTCGCCTGGCCCCCTCGCTCGCGTTCGCTCTCGACAAGCCCGGCAAGCATGGCCCCTGCCCCGTTCACGGCGGCAAAGGCGATGGCTTCCGTTTCTACAAGGACGTCAACGAAACCGGCGGCGGACACTGCAACACCTGCGGTGGTTTTCCAGACGGCTTCGCTCTCATCGGCTGGGCCACCGGAGACTCGTTCAAGCAAGTCCTCTCGGACGTCGCCGAAATCCTTGGCGGCGCAGACGTTCAGAACAACCGACCGGCTCCTGCTGTTCCTTCCAAGCCCAAGGTCGATCCCGCCGTCGAAGATGCTTCGATCCGACAGCGCCTCTCATCGGTCTACGCATCGGCTCTCCCGCTGACGCATCCCAAGGCCGAACCTGCACGCTTGTACTTGAAGGCACGCGGCTTCACGCTGCTGCCCGAGATGCTCCGCTTGCACCCTGGTCTGATCTGGCAAGACATCGAAGGCAACCGCGCTGGCCCATTCCCTACGCTCATCGCGTTGGTTGTGGACCCCAAGGAACGCGGCGTCACGCTCCACCGGACGTACCTCACGCCCGACGGCAAGAAGGCACCTGTTCCTTCGGTCAAGAAACTGATGTCTCACCCGAGCTACGTCAGCCTTCAAGGTTCAGCCATCAGGCTGTTCCCAGAAGCGAAGACCATCGGCGTCTGCGAAGGCATCGAAACTGCCATCGCTGTCACCGAGGCCACCGGCATCCCCTGCTGGCCCTTGGTGAGCGCGACGTTCATGCCCTCCTTCCTTCCTCCTCAAGGTGTCGAGCGTGTGATTGTCTTTGCCGACAAGAACTCGCCTTCGAAGATGCACCCGAACGGACACGGACAGGAAGCTGCTCACGCGCTTCGCATGAACCTCTGGGCCAAGCACATCAAGTGCTCTGTCGAGATCCCTCCGTCGCCCATCCCCGATGGCGCGAAGGACATCGACTGGTGTGATGAGTTCGTCCGCAACGGTCGAGCTTCGTTTTCTGCCCTGGCAGCCTGACCATGACCTCCCCTAAGACCCTTGCCGTCACCTCGTGTGCGCTTGGGTCTTTTTTCTTGTGCATTCCCTCAACCACCACGTCCGCGCAATGCTGATCTAGCAGGAGAACATGATGAACATCCCGATGGCCCTCACCTGGGCTCGGATCGCAATGATCCCCGTCCTCGTCGCCACCCTCTACCTGCCCGAGGACATGCTGACATCTCGGCTCGCGCAGGTGGTCGCTGCCGGGATCTTCGTCATGTGCGCCATTACCGATTGGCTCGACGGCTATCTCGCCCGCACCATGCGCCAGACCTCGGCCTTCGGCGCCTTCCTCGACCCCGTGGCCGACAAGCTTCTCGTCTGCACGACTTTGATCGTGCTCGTCCACATGGGCCGTCTGCACTCCATCGTCTGCGTGCTCATCATCGGACGCGAGATCGCCGTGTCTGCACTGCGCGAGTGGATGGCGCATGTCGGAAAGTCGAAGTCGGTTTCTGTCGCCAACCTGGGCAAGATCAAGACCGCCTGCCAGATGGTCGCGATTCCCTTCCTGCTGCTGGATTTCAAGGTTTCCGGTACCTTGACCACAGTGCACATCGGTACGCCCCTCATCTGGGCTGCTGCCTTCCTCACCGTCTGGTCCATGCTTGCCTACATCAAGGCCGCATACCTTGCGCATGCAGTCTCTGCACCTTCGCCAGGCCCTTCCAACCTGATCGACATCCGATCCAAGACCATCCCGGTAGGCCGCAAGATCGCCTGACCGCTCCTACGCCTTCTCGCTGGCTGCCGCGAACCGGCGGCCGGCTTCCGCGTAGGTCTTGCGCTTGTCGGTTGCGAGGAACCCAGCGATCGCATCTGCCGCTTCCCGCTCGCCCTTCTTTACCAGCAGCAGAAGCTGGCCGTGCGCGAACCTCGCTCCGAAGTCACCCAGCGCGAAGTCCATCGCCAGCTTGAAGTCCTGAAGCCGGTTCTGGTCGCCCTTGGCCAGCACCCTCAGCACGTCCATCGTCTCTCGCGCCCTCAGAAGCTCCTGCGACTCCACCTCGTCGTCTGCCCTGGCGACAGGGTCGACCTCCAGCGGAATCCTGTTGTCCGCACACACGCTTCTGAGCTGCGCTCCCAGCTCGCTTCCCGCGTACTTGCGGGCCATCAGCATCACCGACCTTCTCCCTGGCCCTGCGCCGCTCGACGCCGCCACACGTGCCAGCTGCAGGAGATCCAACTCCAACTCGTTCACGACGCTCACCGGTTTCACGCGCTCAGTAGCGACCGGCGTCGTTCCAACGCGAGTGCTGCTTGTCGAACCGCATCATCACCATCCCGGTCGGTCCGTTGCGCTGCTTGCCTATGATCACTTCGGCCATGCCCTTGTACTGGCTGTCCGCGTTGTAGTAGTCGTCCCGGTAGATGAACAGGATGACATCCGCATCCTGCTCCAGGCTTCCGCTTTCGCGCAGGTCCGACATCATCGGGCGCTTGTCTGGCCTCACCTCGACCGATCTGTTCAGCTGCGACAGCGCCATCACCGGCACATCCAGCTCCTTGGCCATCGCCTTCAGTGCGCGCGAGATTGCTGCGACCTCGTTGGCTCTCAGCTTCTCGTCGTCCTTCCCGGTCATCAGCTGCAGGTAGTCGATCACCACCAGGCCAGGCTTCCCATGCTTCTTGGTGAACTGCCTGATCCTCGAACGCATCTCACTTGCGGTCAGTCCGCCCTGCGTATCGATCCACTCGTCCAGCCTGGAAAGCCTGTCGACCGCCTCCGTCAGATCCGTCCACTCCTGATCCCTCAGGTCTCCAGAGCGCAGGCGCTTCTGGTCGATTCTGGCCAGACCGCTGATCTGGCGCATGGCGAGCTGCGTGCCACCCATCTCCATGCTGAACACGACCACAGGCAACTTCTCGTACATCGCCACGTTCTCTGCGATCTGCAAGGCCAGCGATGTCTTCCCCATCGACGGTCTTGCAGCCAGGATGATCAGGTCTCCCCGCTGCAGCCCTGAAGTCTCTTCGTCCAGCGACTGCAGTCCCGTTCGTACCCCTGTCACGCCGTCTGCTGTCTTTCGCTCGTTCGCTTCCTGGATCAGGTCCAGCGCCTTCACGGAGTAGGCCGCAACCGATCCCATGGTCGACTCTGGCCTCCTTACCTGGTCTCCGATGAGTTGCAACCGCGCTTCGAGCTCCGAAGTGAGTTCCGAGACCGTACGGCCTTGTCCACTCCTGATCTTCGAGATCGTTTCGGAGCACGCCTGCATCACGTCTCGGCGCTGTGCGTTCTCCTTCACGATCTGTGCCCAGCCAGGCACGCTGGAGACATCCTCCGTGCGCGACATCAGCTTTCTGAGGTACTGCACCGCACCGCCAGGCAACTGCTTGCCCGAGCGCTCCACCACGTCCACCACCGTCACCGGGTCGACGATCTTTCCCGCGACCGACAGCGATTCGATCGCTTCGAAGATGATCTGGTGCTCCACCCTGAAGAAGTCACCGCTGTCCAGAATGCCCGATACACGGTCGAACTGCGTCCCGGGGTCCTTCAGGATTCCTCCCAGAACACCTCGCTCCGCTTCGATGCTGTTCGGAGGGGCATAGGCCTCCTCGTCGAACGGTTCGTCCATTCGTCCCATGGGCTACTTGTTGAAAGCCTTGCACCAATCCTCAGCCTGCACTTCCGGCGCCGGCTTCTTCCCAACCTGCCTCACAGGGGTTGTCGTGTCCAGAGTCTTCCGACTCGCGTTCGCCAACGTCAGGGGCAGGTCTTCCTCGTCATTCTTGTCGAAGCTGAGCATCACTTGGCCGTTGCGCACCACCGACTTCGACAACTGGCACGCCGCACTGCTGCTTTCCCCCGGCAGGCATGCAGCTGCTTGGCTCGCAGCCGTCGCACCCACAGCCTCCGTTGCCAGAAGCACAAGCGACACCAACACGATGTTCCAGGCCATCTTCATGCTCTCCTCAGTGCGCCCGCTCCGTGGGAGGAGCGATCTCGACCGCGATGTTGGGCATCAGCATCTCCCTCTCCATCGGCCTCGCCTCGTGTGACTCAAGCACCCTATCAGCCCACTCCACGAGGTTTACCTTGTAGTGGGTCCAGATCAGCGAAACCAGCTTCTCGCAGATCTCCGCGGACAGGCCCGACATCGCCCTGTACTCGAAAACGATGTGGATGGTGTCGCTCTTCTCGACGAACTGATGACTCGCCAGCGCCAGGTTGTCTCGAACGTCTCGATCTTGGCGTTCAACCCACCGACGCCAACTTTCAATCCGTCTCAAGTCCTCCACGGGCTCTCGTGTCTCGTTCATCCGCGCGCCTCTCCCGCACCTTCTTTGTTCTTACTTCGGCTGGATCTGCTGCTCGCTGGCAGCTGACATGAACCCTGAATAGAGACCCTTGCCCATCGCCCGTGCCACTTCCGTAGGAGACCAGATGCTCGACGTGTACGGCCCGTAGTCACGCGGCGTGGCGTCGTACTTCGCTGCCACCGACTCGATCGTGCAGATCTCGTCCACCAGCCCGTTCTTCACGGCGATCGTTCCAGTCCACATCTCCCCCGTGGCAAGTTCTTCCATGCTCAGCTTCAGCTTCTCCTTTCGCCGATCCATTACCTCCGTTGCGAAGGTGCTTCCCAGCTCGTTCACCAGCGAGTAGATCTTGTCCCGCTCCTCCTGGCTCATCTGCTTGAACGGGTCCAGCAGCGCCTTGAACTTGCCCGAGCCGAAAGACTCCTTCGTGATCTGGAGCCTGTTTGCCAGCCCGTTCACGTTGTAACTGCTGACGATCGCTCCGACCGACCCGATCAGGCTGTACTTGCCCGCGCAGATCTTGTCGGCGTGCACTGCCATCATGTATGCCGCCGACGCACCCATCGTCTCGATCACTGCGGTGACTTCCTTGTCCGGGTACTGCTTCTTCAGCGCGTCGAGTTCCCTGTTCACTCGCTCGGCGTCCACCGGCAGCCCGCCCTGGCTGTTGATCCTCAGGATCACCCCTTTCGAGCTGCTGTTCTCGAAAGCACGTCGCAGCGACGGGATGATCCTCTCGGCTTGGCCGCCCGGGTCAGTCCCAATCTCCCCCGTGATGGACACCACCGACACAGGATTGTTGTTGGGCAACTTCAGGCCGTTCCTGTACAGGTACAGGATGCTGCCGGAGATGACGCTCGACAGCGCCATGAACAGCAGCGTGTAGCGCCGGATCTTTTTCCAACGCGACTCTTCAATCTGCAGTTGTCGCTCATGAGCCCGTTGGCGCTGTGCATCCGCGAGCAGGACTGCCTGCAGAGCACCCATGCCTTCTGCGTTCTTCAGACCACCGCCTGCGATGATCTCCTCGGTCATCTGCACGAGGTTCTCGTCGATGGTCTTCTTCTTGGGCCCGAACATTCCGCGCACGGCGCTCTTGGTCTTGATCCAGATGCTCATGGAGTCTTCCTTTCAGTTCCTGTTTAGCTTGCTGACTTAGATGGGGAAGTCCTGGCCCGGCGACGTTGCCGCCGAACGTGTGGATGCCCTCGGCTTTCCCTTGAAAGACGCCGGTCCCGACGCCTTCCGCGACTTCGTGGGCTCGACATACGGCTCGGTGTGCTTGCACACCGGGAACGCACGGCATCCCCAGAACTTCTCTTTCTTGTCCTTGGTCGACCTCACGGTCATGGTCCCCCCGCAGTCCGAGCACTTCTGCGTGTTGTCGCTCTCGACCTTCGGGACACGGCTCAGCGCCTCTGGGGCCTTGAGCTCGTCGACGATCTTCTTGGTCAGCTTCTCCGCGATCGCTGAGAACCGCTCGAACGGCATGGCTCCTTCGACGATCTCCTCCAGCTTGCCCTCGCACCAAGCCGTCAGGTCGGGTTTGGACAACTCCGCCGACACCAGCTGGAGCAAGGCACGGCCATGAGCTGTCGTCGTGTAGTCCTTGCCCTTGTTCTTGCCGCCCTTCTTGGGCACTTCGACCATGTACTTGTGTTTGACCAGGTTCTCGATTGTCGGAGCACGCGTCGCCTCCGTCCCAAGCCCCTCGACGTCCTTGAGTCGGCTCTTCACCGCCGGGTCTGTCACGTACCGGTGTGCGTTCTTCATCGCATCCAGCAGGGACGCGCCATCGAGCAACTGAGGCGGCTCGGTTCTCTTCGTCTGGAGCGACACTGCATCCACCTTGACCGGATCACCCTCCTTCATCACCGGTAGCGCCGGGGCTTTCGCGTCGTCGTCGTCGCCTGACGCTTCGTAGAGGACCTTCCAGCCTTTCACCGTCACCATCCGGCCGGTCGACTTGAACTGTTCACCCGCTATTCGGATCAGGGCCACCGTCGCCTTGAACTCGTGCACGGGGTAGAACTGCGCCAAGTAACGCCGCACCACCATGTCGTACACCAGCCTCTCGGCATCGCTCAGCGCGCTCAGCGACACCCTTCCGATGGTCGGCACGATGCCGAAGTGCGCGCCCAGCTTCTTGTCGTTCCACGCCGCGCTCCGGAGCGACAGGTCGTGCTTTCCGTCGAACTGCCATGCCTGGCCGTAGTTGCTCTTCACCGCGGCGATCACATCGCCCGCCTTCGAGAAATCCTCTTCCGGCAGATACGGGCAGTCCGTCCGCGGGTAGCTGACTACCTTGTGCGTCTCGTACAGCGCCTGGACGATCTCCAATGTCTTTGCCGGCGTGAAGCCAAGCTTGTTCGCCGCCTTCTGGAGATCCAGCAGCGTGTACGGAAGGGGCGCCCCCTGCCTCTTGTCCTCGGTCTTCGTCGACTCGATCTCGCCTGTCGCGCCTTCGACAGCCTTCGCTACCCTCTGAGCCTCTGCACGCTTGAGCACTCGCCCTTCCGCGTCCAGGAACGGCGCGTTTTCTGGCGCGACCCAGTTCGAGTCAAAGCTGCCGTTCGCGTGCTCCAGTGTGACCTTGACACCGTAGTGCTCGACGGATTTGAAGTTCGCTCTTTCCTGCTCACGGTGATAGACGAGCCACAGCGTCGGCGTCTGCACTCGACCGACGTGCACCATCCCGTCGTTCCCGGCCGCCTGCCACAGCTTCGTGTAGCCGCGCGTTGCGTTCATGCCGATCAAGAAGTCGACCTGCGACCTCGCCCTTGCTGCCAGTGAGAGCGTTCTGTACTCGTCGTTGCTCTTCATGCGGTCCAGAGCCCGCTTGATCCCAGGAGCGTTCAGCTCCTGCAGCCAGAGCCTCTTGACCGGCGCCTTGCAGCCGACGTAGTCGAGGATCTCGTCGACGATCAGCTGCCCTTCGCGGTCCGCGTCGCCCGCGTTCACAACCACCGAGGCTCCTGCCACCAACCTGCGGATCGTCTCGATCTGGGCCACGATCTTCTGGTCCAGCTGCAGCTTCCCGTCCTTCTTGACGTCCTGCCCGAAGTCGTTCTTGAGGCTCCTCGGCCTCATCCGCCACTCGTTCGGCACGAACGGCAGCGCATCCAGGTCCCACTTCTGAAGCGCCGGGTCGTACTCCTCCGGCTTGAGCTGCTCGATGAGGTGCCCGAAGCAGTAGCTGACCTTGCAACCTGGGCCCGCGGTGAAGAACCCGTCCCCGCGGCGTGCGCTCGGGTCGATCGCGCTTGCGATCTCACCTGCCAGCGACGGCTTCTCCGCGATGATGACCATCGTCATTCAGCCGCCCACTTTCTCTACTCGGAGGGGCGACTGGTAGTCGTCAGGCTCCACGATGGTTCTGTGCCCCGCCTGAAACAGCTTCACTGCGCTGTTCACCGCGTGCTGCTCGGCGGGCGAGAGGGCGGCCACGTAGTCGTTGGCCATCCTGGTCAGCGGCTCCGAGCCTTCCGCGGCCACTACCAACCACCTGCCTGCCAGTTCCCTGTTGGCGTCGACGCCTGCGATCTGCGGGTTCGCATAGATCGCCGACATTGCGACCCGCGCCTCTCGGTTGCCGAATAGCGCCGCCTGCTCCATCAGGTTCAAGCCCCGCGGTATGTCCTTGGCCCGCCCCTTGCCCAGCAGCAGGATCATCGCGAACTTGGTCTTCGCGAACAGGTCGCCGCGGTCTGACGCGTACTCGTACCACTCCGCAGCCAGGCTCGCGCTCATCGGAGCACCCGCCTTCCCGGCTTCGTAGATCATGGCCATCTGGACCATGGCCTTGGTCATCCCGTCCCGCTTTTCCCGGCCTGCCGCGATCGCGAACCTCTCGACGGCTGCCTCGAAGTTCCCAGCCTTCAGCTCGATCAGCCCGGCGTTGTAGTCCGCCTCCCTGACCACGCCGCGGGCCTTGTCGTACGCGGCCTTCGCCGCCACCAGGTCGATCTGATGTCCGCCCAGGCCCCTGTGGTGCACATACCCAAGTTGCGCCGCTGCCAATGGGTCGCCTTTCAACGCCGACGCACCCGCGAGCGCGCTCAGCTTGGTATATGCCATCGAGTCGCCGTTCTCTACTCTCAGGAGCAGATTCGTCGCCTCTTCTCGCTTGGTACCCCAGAAGTCGTACAGCGCACCGTCGCAGCCGGCAACGGCGAGAGCCATTGCCAGCGACAGCAAAACCCGTCCATGGCCGTACCCATGCAGCATTTCGATCCTGGAAAGTGTGGTCTGCATTCTAGGCGTCGACCCATATTATCGAACCTGCGAGGCATAGAATCGATCCTATGGGAAGACCCGTCTTATGCGATGCAGTGCTCGGCCACCACGCCGCTGGTGCCGCGTTCCGGGTCCCGAGGCACGGGAAGTTATGTGGTCGTGCAGGCAATGACGGTTCACAACGACAACCCCGATGCAAGTGCGGGCCCTAGACGTTGTGTTTCTTCAACCACTGAACCCCTTTGGGAGAACTGCATGTCACTGAACGTTTCGAGCAAGATCGAAGGCACCCTGTTCAACATCGCCACCGAGAAGCGCAAGACCAACGGCCCCGTCATGGAAGGCCAGTTCCAGATCACCGGCGAGAACGGCAAGATCAACGGCGCTGCGTGGACCAAGGAAGCCAACCCGAAGCCGGGCGACAAGGGTCCTCCGACCCGCTTCCTGAGCCTCCAGATCGAGATCAGCCGTGATCTGAAGTATTACGGCGCCATCTTCGCCACCAAGGAGAAGAAGTCCGACAACTCGCCGGACTACTACGGCACGCTGAACCTGACCCGCGAGAAGAACGGCCCCGAGCTCCGCATCGCTGGCTGGAAACGCGTCGGCAAGGAAACCGGCGTGCCCTTCATCAGCATCGTCATCGAGCCGCCGAAGCCCAAGGAAGGTCAGGCTGCCCAACAGCAGCGCGATCCCTTCGAGCACCAGGCCAGCGATCTCCCGATCTGACGCCTGCCTCCAACGACTGAAGCCCTAAGCTTCACAACCTGATCCGGCCCTGATGTCCTCCATCTCGGCCGGCTCTCACCAGATTCCCCTAAAGCTCCTCGCGCAACTTCGTTGCCCTGGAGCTTTTTTCATTCCTGAACGACGGGTTTGACATGAGCGACCACCGACACTCCAAGAAGCACTTCTCCCCCTGGGTCCGCAGCTTCCAGTTCGGCTTCCTCTTTGCTCTGCCAGGTGCGGCCCTACTCTTCTACGCCTGCAAGCAGACGCCTATCCCACTTCCACTGCTCGCTGGTGCACTGGCCATGCTCGGCATCGGTGGGCTACTCATCAACAACGGTCTCACCCGCTGGACTGGCAAGCAGGTGGAGCAGACGAGCATCAAGGCGCTGAAGTTCCCTGACGACTGGACCGTGCACCCGAACTACATGCTCGACAAGGGCGGCGACATCGACCTCTACGTCGTGTCGCCTGACGCCCAGGGTTTCGCCATCGAGATCAAGACAATCCAGGACCTTGTCGTCAAGATCCCATTCCTCGGCCTCGGCCAGGCGCAGCTGCTCACTCCCTCGGGCAAGAAGCTCAAGGACGACCCTCTGCCTCAGACCATTCGTAATGCACAGGCCGTCGACGCCAAGCCCGTCCTGTGGCTGCCCAAGGCAAAGGCCAAGACCGTCAAGCTCCGCAACGGCGTGATCATCGTTCAGGGCGGTAAGCGCGCTCTGTTCAAGGCCATCGGCTGCAAGTCTGTCGGCTGGAATCTCTGGTAGCCCCACACGCTCCCCTCGCCAGCTGAAGGCCCACCCGATTCGTCCCGTGGGCCTTTTCACTTTTCTGCTTCGCTCTTCTGCTTCCTACACCGCGTGTGGCATTTCCCTTGGCAAAGCCGTTCGTCCTCATCCGAGGACAGCTCTTGCAGGAGATCCGCAATGTCAGTTTCCAAAGAAGACGCAGCCGCCTGGGTCCGCTCGGTTGCACCGCGACACGTCGCTTCCAACTGCCGCCAGTACAAGTGGGGCACTTACGTCGGTCAGCGAAGCACTTCCTCCGCTCTCGGCTTCCAGACCGACCTGAACCCCGTCGAAGGCAAGATCGTCGAGGTCAACGACGACTACGTCCTCCTGAAGACTTCGCGCAACGAGTTCTTCGTCGCTGCAAAGCACTTCCTTGCCTCGGCCCCTGACGTCGGTGCCGTCTGCCGCATCACACCCTACGCCCGCCGTCGCTGGGATGGTCTTCGGCTCGACACGCCTACCGAGAGCATTGAGAACGGAATCCCCTTCAAGACCTACCGTCTCGGCGACAACCGCTCCTACTTGCCCATCGACAAGCAGACCATCGTCTGTGACCAGTTCCGCGACATGATCGACGTGATCGAGCGCGAACCTGCCGACGAGATCCGTACCGTGGCCCAGATGTTGATCGACGCCGGCGCCCTTGCCGAGCCCGTCTTCTTCCAGGACGTGATCGATCCCGAGGACATCATCGACAAGCCTCCGACGCTCCGCTTCAAGGTGTCCACCTCGAAGCACGTCGGTTACGTCGAGGTACGCTACGACCGCGCTGGCGACTGCTTCACCGTACTGGTCCTGAACGCCGACATGTCGATCAAGTCCCGCAACGATCAGGTCTACATCGCCATCGACTCGCCCAGCGAGATCGGTCGCATCATCATCGACGCGGTCGATGATGGTTCCTGGAAGATCGCGCCTGTCGAGATCCTGAAGAAAGCGCCGGCCCGCAAAGCCATCGCCGCCTGACGCACTGACCCACCCCAAGCCTCCTGAACATCTTGTTCGGAGGCTTTTTCTTTGGGTTTCTGGAATGCCGTGTGGGTCCAGCTACAACCAGGAGACGGCATCCGAACGCCAGTCCGTGTGGGTTTTCAGTCGAAGTGGCCTTCTTCGAGAAGCCTGCACAGTGTGGGAATGTGCGGCCCGTACTCCACGGTACGCTCCGTCGTGACCACTGAAGCGGGCGCCCTCTGGCGCGAAGATGAGCCTGTGGAGAAGCCCGCAAAGAAACCAGCAGTCGCGTCACCGCCCGAGACCTTCCGGGTCTTGGTGCGTACGACCCCAGACGTCGGCTTGCGCGCCTCCTGGTCGAACAGGAGCCGAGCCCTGATCACATCGAAGCTGTACCCACGTCCCATGCGGTTCACGTCCTTGGCGAGCCGATTGACGCTTTCAGTATAGGCATTGGTGACCGGGTAGTCGTAGATGTTGAAGATCTCCTGCCACCAGCTGTTCAGTGCGCCTGCTGTCTCACGGAACTCTGTGGCGATCAACGGTCTGAGCCGTGTCAGCCACGCTCGCGCTTCGGCTTCCGCCGCCTTCCGGTTCGGCTGGTCATAGATGGCGTAGAAGCCTTCCTTGGCCTCGTGAGCGAGAGCCAGCGCGGGGTACAGCTTCGACCACGCCTGTAGCTTCTCCTTCTCCTCGTCAGACAGCTCGTTCAGGCGCTTGAGCAGCACGAAGCGCTCGTTCTTCATCTTGATGCGCGTCTTCGGCTCCAACTCCCGCCGGATGCGCTTGCGGATGCGCTCGATCGCATCGTTGGCCATGCGGACCACATGGAACTTGTCCACCACGACCGGACGGCCTGGCAACTGCGCCGCGACGACCTGACGGTAGACGCTCCACATGTCCATCGTCACGACCTCGACGTTCTTCTTGTCGCGAAGCTCCTTGAAGTAGGCCAGAAGGTCGACCTTGCGCCGCGTCTTCAAGATATCGAACACCGAGTTCTTCTCGATGTTGGTGAGCATGCACCGGTACCCACCGACGATCTTCAGCTCGTCGATGCCCAGCACCCGCGGCACCTCGTACACGACGGTCTGCTGCGTGCGGACCGTGCAGTCATCGAACACGTGCCGGATGGTCTTGTCGTCGACGCCAACCTCTCGGGAGACCTCTGCGAACGTGCTCTGGATGCACCGTTGCTCGATGTACGCCACCAGGCGGCTGGTCATCTGCCGCTTGCCATCCATCGACGGGAGTGAGTCGAGGAGCGTCTTGCCGCAGGCCGTGCAGCGGAAGCGCTTCCGCTCGAAACTGAGTTCGACGCGCTTGCCGTGCATCGGCGTGTCCATGAACGACTGGAGCTTGCTGCCGTGCCTGTGCAAGGAGCCGCTTCCGCAGTGCGGGCAGGCAGTTGGCTCCACCCCGCCGATCGCCGAGATGACGTAGTGGGTCTCGTGCTGCTCCAACCCCGTCGCGCGAACGTGCGGGAGGTTGAGGATGTCCGTTGAGTCGTTCACGTCAACAGTCCACCGCGCCCGAGCAGCCGCTCAATACCAACGCGATCTATGGGTGGGTGATCAGGCTTGGGAACGGGGCTACCTCAAGCATCGAGTTCAAGGTCGAGAGCGTGAATACTCGACCATCGGTGTCCCGCACGACCGGGCCGA
>VFQM010000444.1_pt1 | contig 45941 bp, 33 predicted proteins | sample 3512391 | NCBI WGS metagenome assembly VFQM01 (sample SAMN10412369, study PRJNA504923) | tailings metagenome | isolation source: Replicate 1 from Balatoc abandoned mine | place: Philippines | reverse complement strand
AACAATTGAATTGTTTTGAGTAGGAAAAACGGTCAACGTCTGCTAGGCAAGGACAAGCCTCCAACCTCCAACTTCGAGCTTCTAACCCCCAACCTCCAGCCTCTAGTTCGCGTGCTCGCTCATAAACTTGATGCGAATCAAACGAATTTCCTCTTCGCTGTAATCCATCAAGCTTTCATCGTTGAAGGCATCTTCTAAACTATCTGTTTCGGCATTCATGAAATAGTCATAAATATCGTCCTGCTTCTGTTTGTCAACGGCCTGGTCTATATAATAACCCAGATTAAGCTTAGTACCTGAGTAAACAATATTTTCAATTTCAGTCAGCAGGTCTTCAAAAGAATGATTGATCGTTTCAGCAATCTCCTCAAGATCAACCTTACGGTCTACCTGATTAATAATTTGAATCTTTGCTTTCGATTTATTAACAGAACTTTTAACGATGACATCACTGGCTGTTTCAATCTCATTATCATCAACATATTTCGAAATGAGCTCAATAAAGGCTGCACCGAACTTATTGACTTTACCCATACCCACACCGTTGACTTGCGCCAATTCTTCCTTGGTGGTAGGGTAGGTGGTGGCCATCTCTTCCAAAGATGGATCCTGGAATATTACATAAGGTGGTAAGTCTTTCTCCTTCGCCATTTGCTTGCGAAGGGTTTTAAGCATTTCGAAAAGTTTAGGATCGTAAGCTTTGGCATTTACCGGTGCTCTTTCGCTTGACTCCTCTTCTTCATCAATATCAGTAGTGAAGTCATGATCTTTTGCTAATTCAATATTGTGTGGTTTCTTTAAAAATGCTTCACCACGTGATGAGATTTTGAGTACACCGATGTTATCAATGTCTTTCTCAAGGTATTGATAGATAAGTGCCTGTCGGATAATTGATTTCCAGAAATCGGTATTCTCATCACCCCCTTTTCCATAGATAGGCAAATCGAAATGACCGTAACTTTTTACGTAATCATCCTCAAGACCCACAATTACATTAACCAGGTGTTGTATGCCAAAGCGTTCACCGGTTTGCTTAACAGCCTCCAGGGCAATTTTCACAAATTCAGAACCTTCAAAACGTTCACGTGGGTGCACACAGTTATCGCACATACCACAATTGTCTTGCGTGTACTCCTCACCAAAGTAGTGGAGTAATTGTCTTCTGCGGCAAACAGGGGATTCTGCATAGAACTCCATTTCCTGCAAGAGTACCCTGGCATTTTCACGTTCCTGAACCGATTTATCTTTGTTGAACTTTTCAAGCTTATTTAGGTCATTATGGCTATAGAACATTAAACAATGTCCTTCTAACCCATCCCGGCCAGAGCGGCCCGTTTCCTGATAATAGCCTTCAAGTGATTTTGGTACATCGTAGTGGATAACAAAACGCACGTCTGGTTTGTCTATACCCATACCGAAAGCGATAGTAGCTACTATTATGTCGATATCTTCATTTAAGAAACCGTCTTGATTTTTTTCGCGCACGTCAGGATCGAGCCCTGCATGGTAAGGCGCTGCCTTAAAACCGTTTACATTAAGGAGTTGAGCTATTTCCTCTACTTTTTTACGGCTAAGGCAATAGATTACACCGCTTTTGCCCTTGTTATCTTTTAAAAACTTGATGAGTTGTTTCTTGGTCTCTTTTTTAGGTCTAACCTCATAGTAAAGGTTTTTTCTATTAAAAGATGATACAAACACATCAGCTTCTTCCATTTGCAGGTTTCGCTGTATGTCGAGCTGCACTTTTGGTGTTGCGGTAGCAGTGAGAGCAATAACCGGAAGGTTGCCCAGTTGCTGAATCATGGTTTTAATTCTGCGGTATTCAGGGCGGAAATCGTGGCCCCACTCTGAAATACAATGCGCTTCATCAATAGCAACGAAGGAAACATTTACTTTTTGCAGAAATTCGATATTCTCCTCTTTATTAAGGGACTCCGGTGCAACGTAGAGTAGTTTCACTACTCCGTTCATGCAATCCTTCTTTAAACGGGTTATTTCCCCTTTACTTAAGGTAGAGTTTAAAAAACGAGCATTAACGCCATAAGCGTTCATCTGATCTACCTGGTTCTTCATCAGGGCGATCAGGGGTGAAATAACAATGGCCAAGCCGTTATGAACCATAGCAGGAAGCTGGTAGCAAAGCGATTTGCCAGCCCCTGTGGGCATAATAACGAAGGTATTGCGACCATCCAGTAAGTTCTGGATGATGGTTTCCTGATTACCCCTAAATTGGGAATAACCGAAAATTTCTTTCAGTTTAAGTTTGAGGGTGTCTTTCTCTTCTACCAACATCATAATTAACGCCTAACGCGGGTTAGTGTAAAACATTATCTTTGCACTATTACAAAGCTAACTCCGACTACGAATTGAATTTAGCAAAAAATATCAAAAACATTGCACAGGAAGTATTACAAAACGAATCCTTAGCTGTGCAACGGCTTATAGACTATTTGGACGAAAGCTTTGAAGCTTGCGTTCATGCTATATTGGCCAGTAAGGGACGTGTGGTAATCACCGGTATTGGTAAAAGTGCCATCATCGCAAACAAGATGGTTGCCACCTTGAACTCCACCGGAACACCATCACTTTTTATGCATGCAGCAGACGCTATCCATGGCGATTTGGGTATGATACAAAAAGAGGATATCGTCATCTGCATTTCAAAAAGTGGCAACACGCCTGAGATAAAAGTATTAGTGCCTTTACTAAAACGCAGAGGATCACAACTTGTTGCGTTGGTAAGCAATACACAATCTTATTTGGCAAAGCAGGCCGACTTCATACTAAATGCAACCATCAGTGAAGAAGCGTGCCCTAATAATTTGGCGCCAACCACCAGCACCACTGCTCATCTGGCTTTAGGTGATGCACTCGCTGTGTGCCTTTTAAAGATGCGTAACTTCAATGACCGTGACTTTGCAGAGTTGCATCCAGGGGGATCATTAGGTAAACAATTATACCTGAAAGTATCAGACCTGGTGGCTGGACATGAGATACCCAAAGTGAAGGCAAACACTTCATTGAAAGATGTTATAGTTGAGATATCTTCTAAGCGACTTGGCTGTACGGCCGTAGTGGATGATGATGATCATCTGTTGGGCATTATTACTGATGGAGATTTGAGAAGAATGCTTCAGCAAGACATAGACATTAGAGTGGCAAAAGCAGCTGATATCATGACCAGGTCCCCCAAAACCATAGCTTTAGATGAATTTGCTGTAAAAGCCTTACATGTAATGCAGGAGAAAAGTATTACGCAATTGGTTGTAACCGACAATGAAAAAGTTGCCGGATTTGTGCACCTTCACGATTTACTAAAAGAAGGTATCGTTTAAGTAACCTTTAAGCAGATATTTGGTGGCTTTTTAATTTTTGAAGATGAACAAGGATTTGTACATAGTGCTCATGGCTGGGGGCGTAGGTGTTCGTTTTTGGCCCTATAGCCGTAATGCCAAACCAAAGCAGTTTTTAGATGTACTGGGGTCTGGCAGAACACTATTACAATCCACTTATGATAGATTCCTACCACTTTGTCCTAAGGAGAACATCCTGGTTGTGACCCATGAGGAACACGCCATACTTGTTCGGGAACAATTACCAGATCTTGCACAAAGTCAGATTTTGGCTGAGCCAATGAGAAAAAATACGGCTCCGTGCATAGCGTATGCGAGCTATAAAATCAGAAAACTGAATCCGAATGCAATTGTAGTAGTTACACCTTCTGATCAGCTTGTTTTAAAGGAAATAGATTTTCAGGAAGTAATTACAAAAGCTGTTAGTCAAGCTTCAAAACAAGATAAACTTTTAACCTTAGGCATTAAACCTACCAGGCCCGAAACAGGCTATGGTTATATTCAATTTATTGAAGCAAAAGGTTTTATCAAAAAGGTAAAAACCTTTACTGAGAAACCTGCACTGGCTATCGCCAAGAAGTTTCTGGAAAGCGGAGATTTTGTATGGAATGCAGGGATCTTTATCTGGGGAGTTCGAGCAATTATTCAGGCATTGCAAACGTATCAGGCTGAACTTGCGGATGTGTTCGAAGATATTGAAAAAGACCTGGGAACAACCCAGGAAAAAATGGCTATTGAACAAGCCTACGGTCAATGCAAAAATATATCTATTGATTACGCTATCATGGAGAAGGCCGAAAATGTTCATGTATGCTTAGGTGATTTTGCCTGGTCAGATTTGGGGTCATGGGGTTCAATCCATGAGATATCACAAAAAGATGAGCATAATAATGCCATTCAGGCACAAGCTTTAACGTATGATACCCGTAACTCAATTATCAGAGGAGGTAAAGGAAAGCTTATAGTCGTGCAGGGGCTTAATGGATATCTGGTGGGTGATTTCGGAAACGTTGTGATTGTTTGTGAGAAAGACAAAGAAGAACAGTTTCGGAAATTTGTAAACGATGTGAAAGGACTACCGAATAGTACAGAGTTCATATAATTTGTTAAAGGGTGGAGCTTAGAGATATCGTTGTAACGCCCCTGCTACTGGTAATCGTCCTGATGGCATCGCTTTATATCAGCAATAAGATTCAGGACCCGATATTACGAAGGTATTTTATGCCAGCACTTTGGCTTAAAATATTTGGAGCAATTGCACTAGGCTTTATCTATCAATTTTACTATGACGGAGGAGACACTTACAATTATCATACTTTTGGCAGTAGGGTAATTTGGGAGGCTTTTACTGAAAATTTTTCATCCGGATTTAAACTGTTATTCACGGAACCTGGAGCATATCCTGAGCTTTATACATATTCGCAAAGAATCCCTTTTTACTATGACGAAAAATCTTTTTTCATCGTAAGGATAGCAGCTTTTTTTGATTTACTAACTTTCTCGAGCTACTCTGCTACGGCTGTTTTTTTTGCAATATTTTCCTTTGCAGGAGCATGGGCATTTTTCATTACATTTTTTAAGCAATTCCCACATTTACATAAATGGATTGCTGTATCTATTTTGTTTATACCGAGCGTAATTTTTTGGGGTTCGGGACTATTGAAAGATACAATTACACTCTCTGCATTGGGTTTACTGACTTATGCGATCCATAGATTATTGATTGAAAAACAGTTTACGGTCATTAATTTATTGCTTCTTTTGCTTAGTGCTTGGCTAATCATAAAAGTGAAATTGTACATTATACTTTGCTTTTTGCCTGCGGCTTTTTTTTGGGTTTATGCAAAAAAATTTTTTAGTACTGGTTCTTCTGCTCAAAGAATTGTACTGGGGCCAATACTGATCCCACTCGTTATATTGGCTGCATATTTTGCAGTTACAAAGATTTCAGAAACTGACGAAAGATATAGTTTTAGTAATATTGCTGAGACAGCCAAGACCACGGCCTATGATATCAGGTACTGGACAGGAAAAGATGCTGGTTCCGGCTACACGTTGGGAGAATTGGACGGTACTTTTACTAACATGCTTACTCTGGCACCAAAGGCTGTAAATGTTTCATTATTCAGGCCTTATCTATGGGAAGTCAGGAATCCACTCATGCTGTTGAGTGCAATAGAGAGCTTTCTTTTCTTAGTTATCACTATTTTTTTATTGTTCCGTTTCCCAATGGCATTTATTAAAGCATTTAACGACCCTAATATTCTTTTCTGCTTTATTTTTAGTTTGGTTTTTGCATTTGGGGTAGGGGTGTCAACTTTTAATTTCGGAACGCTGGCACGCTACAAAATTCCCTTACTACCATTTTACGCTTTAGGCTTGGTACTGATGGTTAATAAAATAAAGAAACCTAAGGAAGAGGAATTGAGCTAAGGTCAAAGTCAGGTAAATAGATTTAAAAACCTTTCTTTATTAGCGTTAACGGAATAGTATTTCTTAATGGTTTTAATGGCTTCATTGCCAAGTTTTTCTCGTAATTCCTGTTGTTCAATTAATTCAGTTAGTGCGTGAAGCCACTCCTCATTGGTTTTTGCTAAGTAACCATTCATGCCATGTTGAATTATGTTGATATTAACACCTATGGGTGAAGCCACAGGAGGGATGCCTAAAGCCATGTATTGAAGTGCCTTAAATCCGCATTTGCCTTTTGTCCACTCATCATCAGGGAGTGGCATAATGCCAACATCTAGTTTATAAAGATCCTCAGCCTCGGAGTCTTTATCCCATGGAATAAAGTTTAATCTCCTGAGTTTCATTTCCGGCTTCCGATCTGCGATAACTACGAAACTAACCTGCACATACTTCAACTCTATCTTAATAAGTACTTCTTCTAAACTCTCTAAGTACTTTAGCGTAGAGTGCGAACCAGTCCAGCCGATAACCACGGATGGTTTTTCATTGAGTTGTAAATTGGTCTCATTAGGAACAGTGCTCTTTTTTAAGTTTTTAGGATTATGCACCAACTCAGTATCAATAGTAGTTGGATTAATAATTACGTTGTTATTAAATCGTTTTGCATAATCAGCCAGGTAAGCATTGCCACAACTAATCCGATAGCTCCATTTACAAATAGAGGATACCTTACTTCTCCAGCGGACAAGTTTTTCAATATTCCCTTCATTTAACTTATCAGTCAGCCAGATGGCATCGTCAAAGTCGTAGATGATTTTTTTTCTAAGGATTTTGGCAATAACCCACTCAAAAATTGGCGGCCCAATTGGGCTGGCTTCTCTGTGTATAAAGACAAAGTCATATCGCAAGGCCTTAAAACAGTCTAAAACTCTAGTGGCAAAGCCTTGTAATAGCGCAGTGAGCTTCTTTATTGCATATCCAGGTTTATAAAATAGCTTCCAATTAGAGATCGTTAAGAATGAGGAAATGTGGTATGTATATCCTTTGTTTGAAAGGCTATTAAAATATTGTTCAAAGCGAAATCTTTGCGAGGGTGCCTCACCAGTAGGGTAGGGCACAATAAATAGAATTTTCATGGTAACTTTACATAAAGTTGCAGAATTGTAGCCAAAAAACCTTTTCTGAAACAGCTTAAGCGATTAAAGTATGGCAGAGCCTGTAGAGCACATAATTGAATCTGGTGGTTCGAGACTATTTCAATGGAAAGAGCTATGGCGCTATCGGGAGCTATTTTATTTTTTTACATGGCGAGATGTGAAAATTAAGTACAAGCAAACTGTACTTGGTTTTTTGTGGGCTATACTCCAGCCATTATTTATGATGCTTATCTTCACCTTTTTCTTTGGTAAAGCGCTCAATATCCCCTCCCAAAATTTGCCTTATCCTATTTATGTTTTTTCGGGCTTACTCGTTTGGAATATGTTTTCAGCCGGGCTTACCAATGCTGCCAACAGCATGGTCAATAATGCGTCCATCATTAAGAAGATTTATTTTCCACGTTTGATTATCCCTGTATCATCAATTCTTGTGGCACTTTTTGATTTCCTGATGGCATTTGTGCTATTTGTGGCGCTACTATTATACTACCAGCAGCCCCTTAATTGGCAGGCGATATTACTTTGGCCTATTGGCTTAATCGTTACCATTATTGCTTCTTTGGGTATGGGAGCCTGGCTGGCAGCCCTAAATGTTAAGTATAGAGATTTTCGTTACGTTATTCCCTTTTTGGTACAGGTTCTTTTCTTTTTGACACCAGTTATCTATCCGGTTTCAATGTTAAAGTATCCATTGTTGCAATACGCACTAGCTTGTTCTCCTATGTATGCTGCTATTGAACTATTTAGAATGCCATTAACTGGGCTCTATCCTGAGACAACTTTATTCACTATTAGTTTGGCATCGGGCTTGATATTGTTGGTTATTGGTCTGGTTTATTTTAAAAGAACAGAGGATTTCTTTGCAGACTTTGCTTAAGAGACAGGTAATAAACAGGAATAATAATTAGAGATTCGATACCCCTAACATGTCGCTTTAATTTAACTAACTTTATTTGCTATATCAGGAAACCAAACAGTGAAACCAATTCTTGAAGTACGTAATATTTCTAAAAAGTATAGAATCCAACATTTATCCGGAGGCTACCTGAGCTTACGTGAAAGAATGGTGAATGCTTTGAAATTTAACAAAGATAACACTGAGGACTTTTGGGCTTTAAATGACATTTCTTTTTCTGTTAATCCAGGTGAGTCTATTGGGATCATTGGGCGTAACGGAGCAGGCAAGTCTACATTGCTAAAAATTTTATCCAAGATTACTCCACCAACAAGCGGAAGCATAGTTACCCGAGGTCGGATAGCGAGTTTATTGGAAGTAGGTACAGGTTTTCATCCCGAACTGACAGGGAGAGAGAATATCTATTTTAATGGTTCCTTATTGGGAATGAAACGCTTTGAGATAGAATCAAAGTTTGATGAGATTGTTGATTTTAGTGGAGTGGAAAAATTTCTGGACACATCACTTAAGCATTTTTCAAGTGGTATGCAACTACGCCTGGCTTTTGCTGTTGCTGCCTTTTTAGAGCCAGAGATTTTAATTATTGATGAAGTATTAGCGGTAGGTGATGCTGAGTTTCAAAAGAAATGTCTTGGCAAGATGGAGGATGTTAGTAAAAGCGGCAGGACCATTCTATTTGTGAGTCACAATATGGCTGCGGTGCAATCTCTATGTTCGAGGGGGATTTGGATACACCAAGGTAAAATTAAGCAGATTGATAGTGTAAGTTCAATAATTACAGAGTATCAAAAATTAGGTACATCAGATTCTAGAATAAATTTAGCGACAACACAAGATTTGTGGCTTGTTGATTTTCTATCTACAGGAATAGATGAAACACAAGCAATGCAAAGTGATCTAGATGGTAAATTCACTATTATTATTGATTCAAAGGTAGAGATTGAAAACGCTTATGTTGGTGTTGGTGTTAACGATCTTTTGGGTGTAAGATTATTTACCATTTTAAGTAGATACAAGAAAAAGAAATATAAGATCCTAAAAGGTCGTAATGTTTTTACATGTACAATAGAAGCACTTGCTTTGAAGCCGGGGATCTATGTAGCCGAAATTTATATTGGAGACGGAGTAGCTACGACTTATATGTATTACAACCATAATCTTCAATTTGAAGTCTTTGCCTCTGAGCAAACGGATTATATAAGCATACCGGACGAGTCACAAGGTCATTTTTTGATTAAACAAACATGGAATTGAGCGATACTTTGCCTGACCAAATTAAAGAGGAATTGTTTTGTTTGCAATTTGAATTGCAATCTCTCTCTACACTGCTTGTCAAGTCAGAGGCAGAGAGATGGGTCCCAAACTTTATATGGCCTATCGTGGACAAAGAGCATCGGGCACGATATGAGTTTGCAGCTCAATATGTTTCAGATAAAAAAGTGCTAGATGTTGCCTGTGGTTGTGGACTAGGTTCAGTTTTGTTGGCTGAACTTGGTAATGCAATGTCTGTTTTAGGTGCTGATATTGATAGCGATACTATCCGATATGGATCATTTAGATATCCAAGTAAGAAAGTTACAAGAAAAGTAATGGATGTATTGCAGTTAGAGATAGTTGAGAACTTTGATGTCGCGGTAAGCTTTGAAACAATAGAACATCTCGAACAACCTGAGCTTTTCATCAAAAAAGTGCATATGGCTTTAAAGAAAGATGGTATTCTCATCATCTCAACACCAATTGCCTCTGAGACTACGAAAACCCCATTTAATCCATATCATAAAAATGAATGGTCCTACACAGATTTTCATAAAATCTTAGAGCAAAACTTTGAAATTACTGAAGTGTTTGTTCAAAGTATTGAGCTTAAAAAGAGTAAGTTACTTTCAGTGGCAAAACGAATCCTAAGGATCAATAGTAGTTCAGTTATTGATCCAAAAGTTGTTAAACCCAATACGAATTTCGGTAAAGTCTTCAGAGGGTATCAATTAGTGGTTTGTAAAAAAATATGAAAGCCGTATCGATTATAATAATCAATTACAACACATATAAACTTACTTCCGCATGTATCCGAAGTGTTATAGAAACAACGAAGATAGTTAAGTATGAAATAATTTTAATTGACAATGCTTCTAGCGAATGTGATCCCCAAGTTTTTCGTGATGAGTTCCCTGAGATAAAAGTCATTAGCAATGCAAGTAACTTAGGTTTTTCAAAGGGTAATAACATAGGTATTCAAGAGGCAACAGGTGAGTTTATTTTGTTATTGAATAGTGATACAATACTAATAGATGATTCCATCTCAATATTATATGAGCAAATAAAGAAAAATCAACATGCGGCTATTGCAAGTGGTAAGTTGATATTCCCTGATGGTAGACTACAAGGATGTTGTCAACGTTTTCCATCTATAAAACTTTTTTTATTTGAATTCTTAGGAATACAAAAGTTTTTTAGTAGAAGAAAAGCAGGAAAAATTTTATTAGGTTCCTTTTTTGACTACAAAACAGAAGTTTATCCAGACTGGGTTTGGGGAACCTTTATGATGATAAGAAGTGAACTTATTAAAGAACTTCCGGAAAAAAAGTTAAATGAGGACTTTTTTATGTATTGCGAAGATATCCAATGGTGTTGGGATTTTAAAAAATTGGGGTATCAAATTTACTTTACCCCTCTTGCGAAGGTAATTCATATCATGGGAGGTAGTTCAGCGGATAAAAAAAACCTCAATAGTAAGAATTTGGAGCTTTTTTTTGAAAAGAATTATAGCAGTTTGGAAGCAATGATACTTAGGTGGATATATCGAAATTATTATTGATTGAATATTAATTGCTGATTAATGAGTAATGTTTCAATTTCTCTTATTTGCGCCACTCAATATAGACATGTTGAGTTAAAGAGATTTTTGGAAAGTCTCAGTAGGCAAACATGTACTCAATTTGAGTTAGTAATAGTGGATCAAAACGATTCCGATTTAATTTTGGATCTCATTGAACAGTACAAAACCTTTTTTCCGATTCTTCATCTAAAACATAACTTCGCTAGTAACTCAAGGGCTCGAAATGAAGGGGTTAATTTAGCATCTGGTGCTTATGTAGGCTTTCCCGATGACGACTGTTGGTATCCGGAAAACACGATAGAAGAAGTTTTATCGCAATTAAAAAAGGGTTTTTCAGGTGTATTTATTAATTGGGAGGATCCTACCGGGGAGACATCGAAGAAGATGTTTTCATTTGAAAACGGTATTATGAAGTTAGAGGAAACTTTTGTGTTAGCATCTTGCATCTGCATCTTTTTTGATAAAGCTATTTTCAAGAAGCATTTAGGATTTAATGAGAAAATGGGGCTCGGGGAGAATACGGTAGTTAAGGCTGGTGAAGAACAAGATTTACTTTTGCGTATAATTTCAGGAGGAGGTAAAATTCTAAAGCAGCCTGAAATTCTTGTTTACCACAACATACATGATAGAGTATTGGACAAAATTTTTAAAAAGCGAATTATTAGCCAGGGTGCATGCGATTTTTATTTTACAAAAAAGTATAAAGGCTTGATTGCCTCCCTGAAGTTAATGGGATTCTGGATAGCCGGAATATTTTATAATTTTCTTCGGCTAAGATTTAAAAATAGCATGTGGTATTTTCTTAAAATTAAAGGTGCGATAATTATAGGGAATAGATTATGATTTCATTTATCCTTAAGCTCATTTATCGTTGGCAACTTCTCTTGAAGACTTATTACCTGCATTTTAATTCAAGTAAACTTCAAGTAAAGGATTTTACCATTATTAGTAGTAATTGTTGGGGGGGTATAGCATATCAGGATTTAGGCTTGAGTTATAAAACACCTTTTGTCAATATGTTTATCTATCCTGCATGTTTTGTTAAACTAGCTAGGAACTTTTCAGAGTATATTCAAATTGATCTCGTAATATCAAATAAGAGTAAGTATTTTCCGGAAGAATCAACATATCCAATTGGTCATCTAAAAGATGTAGAGATTCACTTTATTCATTATTCATTAAATGAATCAGTAATTGATAAATGGAACCAACGTAAAGAAAGAATAAACTATGATAAATTACTCTTTGTATTGAGTGAGCGAGATAATTGTACTTTGAAGGATTTAAATGAATTCGAAGAATTACCAATAAGAAAAATAATTTTTACAGCAAAAGAGTATAATTTAAAATCAAGCTACAAAATTATTTCAATGAATAGCGAGGTATTACCTGCGGATATAATAATGGGATTTACTTATATGAAAGTAGATATTATCTCTTTTCTCAATAATCATTTTATTTATTCTGAATGAGTTTAATAAAACACCAATAATGGTTGTACTTCAATTTATTGATTCATTGTATCGTGGCGGGGCACAAAAGGTTGTGTTAGATATTGTTCGTGCCTTACCTAATCATACGCATATTGTATGCTATTGGTCTGAGGAGCTCGATTTGAAAGATGAATTCTTAAATGAAGGTGTAAGAATCGTGCAAATACCCTTTAATGGGATTATGACTTTACCAAGAGCATACTTTGCCCTCAGAAAAGTAATGAAGCAATACGCTCCAAATGTGGTGCACACTCATATGTTTGTACCTAATCTTCTTTCAAGGTTAATTCCTGGTAACCAAGTTCGGGTTAGCACATATCATGGCGAAGTTTTTTCTCGACCGGGATTGTTTGGCTTTCTAATGCGAATTGCCGAAAAAATTACTTTATATAGATCCGATGAGATAATTGCAGTATCACAGCATGTAAAAGAATACCTTAGAGAAAAACTAAATACGACAAGAGAAATTAGTATTGTTTATAATTTTGGACGTGTACTGCATGATAAACCTCTCTGTCTAGAACAATTACCATTACGTCTGGTGGCCACCAGTAATAACCAACTGTACAAAGATTACCCTTTGCTTCTCCAGGCGATGAGTAAGCTGCGCAATAAGCCTATTACTTTAGACATTTATGGAAAGGGAATGGATCCTTTGAAAAAAATAGTTGCAGATTTGAATATTGACAATGTCAAATTCATGGGCGTTGTGCCAGATGTAAGTATGGTTTTAAATAAATATTCAGCTTTTGTAATCACCTCTCATTCCGGAGAAGGCTTTTCACTCTCTTTACTCGAAGCCATGAAGGTTGGATTACCTATTGTATGCAGCGATCTGCCTCAATTTTTGGAAGCTACTGATAAAGATGCCTTTATTTTCAAACGTTCAAATCTTGAAGACTTAGTAAAAAAAATTTCGCTTCTTTTAGAGAACCATCAGAATTTAGAAGCCTACAGTTCAGCCATCCGCAAACGTGCTTCACTTTTCTCTCAAGAGAATTTTGTAAGAAAAATTAGTGACATTTATAACATGTATATATAATTAATTGAATTATGACTGTTGGGGTGATTATTACTGTTTTTAATCTTGAAGCCTACGTGGCTGAGGCTATTCAAAGTGTATTAAATCAATCCCATAAAGCCGATAAGATTTTGATTATAAATGATGGCTCTTCTGATGGCTCTGCAGCTATAATTTCAACATTTGCTAATCAAATTGAGGTTATTAATAATGTTACGAACATGGGGGTTTTACCCTCAATGATCTCTGGAATTAAATTATTGAATACAGATATAATTGCTTTTTTGGATGGTGATGATCGTTGGCATGTTGATAAATTAAAGTCCATAGTTAATGTTTATCAATCTGACGAATCCTGTATGTTGGTAACACATTCCTATAGGCGAATGAATGCTCAAGGGCAAGTCGATTCTCTTAAGGATAAAACTCTTTTAAATCTTGAACGAATAGAAGGTTTAGCGGCTTCAATAGAAGTAACGGATAAGGAGTTAAAAAACTCTATTCTTTCATATAAGGGAGTTTGGCTTGGTAGTGCATTTTCTATACGAAGAAAATACCTAAAGATAGATGAGTTTGAAAGTTGGTCACTTGGTATTTGGGGTCACGAGCTATCTCATCAGGATCAACCACTCGTGGCATTTATGATTTTCAAGAATCCAACGGCAACTATAAGATATATAAGTAGTAAATTGTTTGATTATCGAATTTTCGGTGATAATTCGAGTGGAGCATCTTCTGATATTAATAAAGCACTTCGAACTATTAAGAGAAGTAAAGCTACGTTATTAAGAACTTATCATGTAGTAAAACTTATGCCAGGAAGAGAAAAAGAATTAGAAGCTCAACTTAATAAACTACATGAAATAGAATACCTTGAATTACTGTACACAGGTGAAAAGTTAAAAGCTTTCAAAGTGTTTTTCTCACTACTTTTTTCTTTCTGGAATCCAAAAGAATCATTGAAGGAAACAGTAAGATTTTTTAGTGTTCTATTTTTTGGTGTTAATTGGGTTTTGAAGTATAAGTAATATGTGTGGTATTGCAGGGATTTTGAGTAAATCAGGAGTAGATTCAAGTGATACCATTGAGAAGATGACTTTGGCACTTTCTCATCGGGGGCCTGACGCACAAGGAATCTTTATTAGTCCTGACTGTACCCTAGCGCTTGGCCATAGACGATTGAGTGTGCTGGATTTATCAGGATCAGCAAATCAACCGATGCATTCATTAGATGATGCATACGTTATCGTTTTTAATGGAGAGATTTATAATTTTAAGGACGTTAGGAAAACGCTTGAGGGTGCAGGACACTCTTTCCGTACAAATTCTGATACGGAAGTTTTGCTAGTAGCATTTCAAGTTTGGGGAACAGGCATGTTAGACCGACTTAATGGAATGTTTGCGTTTGCTATTTATGATAAACACAAGAAAGAACTGTGGCTATTTCGGGATAGATTGGGTAAAAAACCATTATATTATTATATCGATAGGGAGATCTTCATTTTTGCTTCAGAAATAAAATCAATACTAACAAACAGTAAAATAGATCGTACCATTAATAAGTCGGCACTTTTTCAATTCTTGCATCTCGGTTATATTCCTGAATCACATACGGCATGGAATAATATCTTTAAATTTCCTTCAGGAAGTTATGCTTTTATAAATGTGAGTTTTGAACTTTCAATCCATTCGTATTGGTCACTCAATACGCAGCAGGATTTGACTAAAATGCCGGATCCATTTAAGTCACTTAAAAATTTATTAACAGAATCGATAACGAAGCGACTGGTAAGTGACGTGCCCTTAGGTACGTTTTTAAGTGGTGGGACCGATTCTTCTTTGGTTACTGCAATTGCCTCACAACTTACTACGACAAAGCTTAAAACTTTTAATATTGGGTTTAAAGACCAAAAATTCAATGAAAGTGATTATGCCCGTAAAGTGGCCACAAAGTTAAATACCGACCACTACGAATATACTGTATCGAATAATGATGCTTTAGAAATGACGGAGCATTATATCGAACATTTTGATGAGCCATTTGCAGATACTTCAGCGATTCCTACGATGTTGGTTTCAAAGTTGGCAAGAAAACATGTTACAGTTGCATTGACAGGTGATGGTGGTGATGAGTTATTTTTAGGCTATGGTGCTTATAAATGGGCTGATCGCTTGGAGAATCCATTAATACAACTTCTGCAACCCTTCATTAAATATGTTTTAGAAAAAGCACACTCAAGTCGTTATAATCGGGTTGCAAATTTGTTTGAACCGATCACTTCAGATGAAAGAAGAAGCCATATCTTTTCTCAAGAACAATACTTTTTCTCCTCAGCTCAAATTTCAAATCTTTTAATTAGTACTCTTAATTATCAACCATTCACTTATAATGATGGTAATTTAGAAAAATTAAGCGGGGCTGAAAGGCAGGCCATATTTGATGTCCAATTTTATCTTAAAGACGATTTGCTTGTTAAGGTAGATCGCTCCTCAATGTACTATGGGCTAGAATGTCGAAGTCCTTTTCTTGATTATCATATTGTTGAATTTGCCATGGCATTGCCAAAGTATTTTAAAAGTAAGAAGGGTGTAGACAAATGGATATTAAAAAAAATACTGGAAGACTATCTTCCAAAGGAACTTATTTATCGACCAAAATGGGGTTTTAGTGTTCCTTTAGCTAGCTGGTTAAAAGGCGAATTGAAATATCTAATTGATACTTACCTTAACGAAAAATTAGTACTAGATATAGGTTTATTTGATCCTGATTATATAAAAAATTTGAGGATTAGATTTTTTTCAGGTAAGGAGGATTATCTCTATAATAGACTCTGGGTTATAATATTGATACATAAATGGATGGTGCGTAATGCATAGATGCTCTATAATTTACCTTACCTATGATGGACTTACAGATCCTCTTGGGCAATCGCAGATACTTCCTTACTTGTCTGGTCTGTCAAGATATGGTCACTCAATTACTATTATAAGTTTTGAGAAATCTGATCGTTTTAAACAGGGAAAAAAGAGAATTGAATCTCTATGTAATGACTCGTCTATTGAATGGTTTCCATTAATCTACAGCAAAACTCCACCCGTACTTTCAACCGTTTATGATATAATTAAATTAAGAAATTTAGCTCTTCGACAATTTAAAACTAAGCGTTTTCATGTAATTCACTGCAGAAGTTACATTACCTCTCTAGTTGGTATATACCTTAAAAAACGGTTTAAGGTAAAGTTTATATTTGATATGCGTGGATTTTGGGCAGATGAGCGCGTTGATGGAAGTATCTGGAATCTGAATAATCCAATTTACCGAGTCATTTATAGATTCTTTAAAAAGATGGAGAGGTCTTTTCTTAAATCAGCCGATGCTATTGTTTCATTAACTGAAAAGGCAAAGCCGTATTTAATAGAATGGGGTGCTTCATCAAATAAAATTGTGGTAATACCAACTTGTACAGATCTACAATTATTCAATCCAGATACAATAACAGACGACCAGAAAAGGTTGCTCAAACTTAATTTAGGCTTTAATTCCGATGATTTTATTATTACTTATATAGGCTCTTGGGGTTCTTGGTATATGACAGATGAAATGCTCTCATTTTTCTCTTTTATGCGTAAACACCGATTAAATTCTAAACTATTGATTATAAGTCAAGATAGTGTTCCTTTGGATAAGTTCACCTATAGTCAAGATGTAGTTGTTATAAAAGCTATGAGATCTGAGGTTCCCTTACTTTTGAGTATAAGTTCGTTATCAATTTATTTTATCAAACCACTTTTTTCAAAAACGGCAAGTTCAGCTACAAAGTTAGGAGAGTTGATTGCTATGAGGATACCCTTAGTGACTAACAGTGGAGTGGGTGATGTGGAACAAATTCTTCAAAATTATAATAATTCATTTATAATTGATGAATTCACAACCGATTGGTATCAACGTGCGGCTTCATATTTTGATAAACCCATAAAATTGGAAGAAAATATTGCGCTATACGATTATTTCTCTTTAACACGAGGCATTGAGCTATATCATAAATTGTATCTTTCGATTTGTTAGACTTGAGATGACAAGAGTTTTTATTATTTTATTCATTTTCTTTAACGTTAAATTCGTTGATGCACAATTACCGGTTGCGGATTTTGCAGCGCCAACATCGGTGTGTATGAATGAACTCTTCCAATTGAATAATTCCTCTGTGGGAGATAGTTACGAGTGGGATTTCTGCCAGGGTGATCTTATGTTATTGCCAACGGTACAGCAAGGTGTTCAATCAACCGGCAGCACTACTTTAGGTGTTGATATTGTTTTTGACGGAGCAGTTTGGTATGGGTTTGTTACGGACGCTACTAATAACACGATTATACGATTGTCTTATGGTGCTGACTTGAACGCTACCCCAACAACTACGGCACTTGGCTCTATCTTTTCCACATCTGTAATTCCATATGATATTGAGGTAGTTTATGACAATGGTGAATGGTTTGGGTTTGTTTATGGTGTAGGTCAATTAATCACTCGTTTAAATTTTGGTAATTCACTAACAAACATACCAACAAGTAATGTGGTTCTTTCAGGAAACGGAACAACTAGCGGCCTAGATGTTGAATATGCAAATGGTAAGTGGTATATAACTTTTACTCAAAATTATTTTTTAACAATAATTGAATTGTTAAATATAACTGATATCCCTACCGTTGATAATATTAAATCAACGTCATTGCCGGATGTAAATATACGTTTGGGTGATTTAAAGATTTTTCAATTAGGTAATAATTGGTACGGATACTCAGTTTGTTATTCAACAAAAAAATTGTTCAGATTTAGTTTTGGCTCCCAGCTATTTTCGGTTGCAGCTGCATATGAAATTTCGGGACCGACAATTGGACTTTTCACTCCTTTTGGAATTGATGGAGCTTTTGATAATGGGCAATATGTTCTTTTTGTTTCTACTTTAGAAGGCAATCTTCTAAGGGTAAATCTCGGTATTAATCTTGATGCCTTACCTTTGGAAGAAGTAAACCTTGGTAATTTTGGGGTTTTGAGCAATACCCTTAAAATTAAAATGGTAAAACAAAGAAGTTCGTGGCGTGCTTTCTCATTATCATATACTGCTGGTAACTTCTTCAACATATCTTTTAATAATCCATCCTGTACTGTAAATCAAATACAATCTGAACAAGAAGCTCCCGAACTCTTTTTTACGAATTCCGGCATAAAACATATTTCGTTAAGAAGCTTTTCAGGCGGCACTTTTAGTGAAATTCATAAATCAATTGAAGTTCTGGATTTAATGGCTCCAGTAATAGATATCAACTCAGTTGGTAATTGTATAGCTTCAGCGGTTCAATTTAGTTTCACATCTGATATTCCCATTGCAAACAACCTATGGAAATATCAAAATAATCAAACTAATTCAGGCACCTCGATAGATGTTTTATTTCCAGATCCTGGAAGCTATGAAGTTGTACTTAATGTCAATGCTTCAAATGGTTGTGCAAATTATACTAAAACCATAGTAAATATTTATGCTCCCCCCTCCGCCTCCTTTACTCTTCCCACCGGCCTCATCTGTACCAATAACGAATTTACATTCACTAATAACACTGCCGATAATTTTGACGACAACCTAAGTTTTCAATGGCTGCTGGACGATGCACCAGTGAGCACAGATGAAGACCTTCTTTATACATTTACTACAGGTGGAGATAAAGAGCTGATTTTACAAGCCTCAATACCGGGCTGTACAAGTGAGTCTGTGCAAGTGTTGGCAGGCGTGGGTGAGGGACCAACAGTTGATTTTACAATTGATGGCGCTTGTCTTAATGAAAGTACGCAGCTCACTAATAATTCACAAGGTGATATTGCGGGTTATACCTGGGATTTTGGGGATGGCCAGACCAGTAGCGATTCGAGTCCTATTGTTAATTATGCTTCGGCCGGCAATTATTCAATTGAGTTACAGACCTTGGGAACGAATGGTTGTATTAGCACAAAATCATTACCCCATCAAATCTTTTCAGTTCCACAACCAAACTTCAACACCGACTTACCTCCCTTTTCTTGTAATGGCACACCCACACAATTCAACGATCTTACGCCACCGCTAACAGACAGTAACATCAATACCTGGCAATGGGATTTTGATGATCAGAATGTAAGTGCTTCAACACAAAATCCTCAGCATACCTACGCCTTAAGTGGTGATTATAATGTTTCGCTTACGGTTACTTCTGATCAGAATTGCGTGGCTACGCTAAATAAAACAATTAGCATTGCACAGTCGCCATCACCAAGTATTACCAACACTGCGGCTTGTGTTGAAACTGCCGTGGTGCTGCAAGAGACAGCCACAACTACGGCCAACGCCTGGCAATGGCAAATTGGAAACAATTTTTATTTCACAGCATCACCAAGTCATGTTTTTTCAAATCCGGGCACTTATCAGGTAAGCCTTACACTTACAGCATCGAATGGATGCGTGGGCACTACAACTAAACAAATAAACGTACCTGCACCCTTGGCAATAGATTTTGAAAGTGCCCTTAACTGCGTAAGCACACCAACGCAATTTACATCGCTAGTTAATGATGACTTAGATCCTGTTCTTACGTATAACTGGAATTTTGGAACGGAACAAAAAAGCGGACCTGTAGTTAATTTTTTGTATAATCAATCGGGAATTAAAGAAGTGCAACTAACAGCTTTGGCAACAAGCGGATGTTTTTACACCATAACCAAAGCCATAGATATTTTACCAGAGCCAAAAGCTGATTTTTCCTTTACGCCTTCATCGGGGCCACCACCTTTAGTTGTCTCATTCACAAATGAATCAACTGATGCAAATACATTTGCCTGGAAGTTTAACGATTTGAATAACACAATCAGTACCCTCAACAATCCTTCATTCACTTTTACTGAAGTTGGCGAATATGCTGTTGACCTTACTGCTTCCAATACTGTGGGTTGCGAAAGTACAGTTAGTAAATTGATAACAATAGCTTTCCCTTTTCTGAATGCCACGCTTGATAATTTCAGGATTATTAGAAATACAGATGGCTCTTATCTATTGCTAACCAATATTTTAAATAATGGCAATGTGTTGGTACAAAATCCCTTAATTGAAATTCAACTGGATAATACAACCACGCTTCAGGAGATAGTTAATAGAAGTATTTTACCGGGTGGCCTTATCGATTATACATTCGCCACACAAATAACTAATGTTAGCAACTTGAATTATGCTTGTATCAGGTTAGTACTACCTAACAATGAAGCACTAAACAACACAGAGGCCTGTCTCACTTTTAACGCAACTTCTGTACTGACAAGCCCATACCCTAATCCGGCAAGTAATTCAATTACTGTAGAATGGATTTCACCGGAAGACGAGCAGGTTGCTATGACGGTAGTTGATAACCTGGGCAACGTAATGGCTACTGAAAATATTAGTTCAAAACAGGGTTTAAATACGCTAGTGCTCCAAACTATGGACTGGCAGGCCGGTATTTACTTCATTAGGCTTAAATCACCCTCAAAAGCGCATTATTTCCGCACGATTATAGCCCGCTAAGTCTTTAACCGAGATGATGCAATAGAAAAAGCTATTGCATCATTTGACGAATGAAAATCACCATCTTATGATTAATTTTAATCAATCCACTTGGTGATTTTCATTGTCAAGGTTAAACCCTGACAATCCTGACCTAAAGTCAGGATTCGTCAGCTGTATTGAGTTAATTAGAAATCTTAATGCATAATCTGGGTTTAAACATGAGGATTTTCCCTTATCTTTAGCCAAATTATATTTGGTTATAAATCCTTTTTGCAATATGAAGAACATAAAATTAGACGCCACCGATCGCAAGATTCTTGAACTTCTTCAAAAGAATTCAAACATTACTAATGCACAACTAGCAAAAGAAATTGGCTTGTCTCCAGCCCCTACGCTAGAGCGTGTTAATAAATTAGAGAATTCAGGTGTTATTAAAAGCTACCATGCTGTAATCGATCCTGCTTCTGTTGGCTTAGGTGTAAGTACTTTTGTAATGGTATCCTTAAAAGGTCATAATAAGGATAACATTAATAAGTTCAATAAAGCCATTCACGATATCGAAGAGATTGTGGAGTGCCATCACATTACTGGTGCTGGTGATTTTGTGTTAAAAATCGTTTGCTCGGATATTGCCGCATATCAGCAGCTTATGCTAGATAAAGTTTCCAATATTGATGTGGTGGATGGTTTACAATCCATGGTGATCTTATCAACCTTTAAAGACAGCAAAGTATTACCCTTGCCAAATAATTAATGACGGTGTCAGATAAAACCCTCATACTGGATGCGCGCCAGGTAAAACAAAAAATCAAGCGCATGGCATATGAGATTTATGAAAATCATAGTAAAGATCGTACTGTAGTTATTGCTGGTATAGATGGGCAAGGCTACACGCTGGCTAAGTTATTGGCTAAAGAGCTAGAAACGATTTCGCCAATTAAAGCCTTACTGACAAAGGTTCATCTCAATAAAACAGAGCCTCAGCAAGACACTGTTTTTATAGATAATGATTTGAAAGAGGTAAAGAAGCGGGTTATTGTTGTTGTAGACGATGTGCTGAATACTGGCCGCACCCTGGCGTATAGCCTTAAACCTTTTTTAGATGTAGAAGTAAAGTGTATTGAAATAGCTGTACTCGTCAATCGAAGCCATAGTTCTTTTCCAATTTTACCAAAGTATACCGGTTACGAACTGGCCACCACTATTAAAGACCACGTTGAAGTTATACTTGGTAAAGAAACAGCAGTCTATCTGAAGTAATTATACATTCAAAATTCAAGATTCAAGATTAATCGACAAATTTTGAATTTGAAATTTGAAATTTTGAATTTGAAATATGTCCATCCATAAAAAACAAGACGTAAAGAAAATCACTACTCACCAACTTCAGGAAATGAAGAACAGGGGGGAGAAGATCGCCATGTTAACTGCCTACGATTATAGTATGGCAAAATTAATAGATGCTTCCGGGGTTGATATAATTTTGGTTGGTGATTCTGCCTCTAATGTAATGGCTGGTAATGAAACAACCCTTCCCATCACACTCGACCAGATGATTTATCACGCCAGTTCTGTAGTGAAGGCTGTACAACGTGCCTTGGTGGTTGTTGATTTACCTTTTGGTTCTTACCAGGGAAGTTCAGGCGAAGCGCTTCGCTCTTCCATTCGTATCATGAAAGAATCCGGAGGGCATGCAGTAAAACTTGAAGGCGGAAGTGAGGTAAAAGATTCTGTTCAACGCATTCTTACAGCAGGTATACCCGTAATGGGGCATCTCGGTTTAACACCTCAGTCAATTTATAAATTTGGTACGTATTCAGTTCGCGCTAAAGAAGAGGCAGAGGCTAATAAGTTGTTGGAAGACGCCAAACTGTTAGAAGAGTGCGGTTGCTTTGCGCTTGTATTGGAGAAGATACCGGCAAAATTGGCTAAACAGGTTGCAGATAATCTGCACATTCCTGTAATAGGCATTGGTGCCGGCCCTGATGTAGATGGCCAGGTACTGGTGATGCAGGATATGCTTGGTATTACACAAGAATTTAAACCTCGTTTTTTACGGAGATATGCTGATTTAGCAAGCATCACAACAAATGCTGTTAGCCAGTACGTTGATGATGTAAAAAATAAGTCCTTCCCGAATAAAGAGGAAATGTATTGAAATGAAAAAGATACTCTTTAAAGCATTGGCCAGATTCAATAGACTATTTTTGCCACGCCTTGGCAGAATGGATTTGAATAACTTATCAAAAGCACAGAAAGTATTGGTGGCTTACAAGTATTGGGTAACTACCAATGCGCTTGATTAAGCATTACTGATTACCGCAGCCTTTATTTTTGTCAGGTTTTCAATTCACAAACGTGACCGCAAGATATTTGTTAGCTTTTATTCTAAGTATAGCCTTACCGCTAGCGATAGTAGCGCAACCGGCTTATACAATTAATGATACTATTGGGCAACATATTTTTACCTTTCATGAAATTGAGTACCTGGAAGATCCAACAGCAAAACGTACACTACAAGAGATCCTTTCACATCATCAAAGCGAGTTTACCTTTTCTGCCACGAATTTTAATCCGAAGAATGTAAATCCTACATCAGCCTATTGGCATCGCATCCGTATTCAGCACAATGCATCATCGAAAAAACTATGGGTATTGGAGTTCTTTGATCAAACCATAGATAAAATTGATTTATACATACCCGATGGAAAAGGAGGGTATCAGCATATTGAACAGGGCGATCAGTTTGAGTTTACCAAACGAATGCTTCGCCACAAGAATTTTATCTTTCCGATTGATAATAACCGCAATGATGCCATCACCTATTACTTTAGGGTTCAGTCGCAGCAACAAGCTGACGTTATAGTAGTACTTCGCTCGGCCGATTACCTGCTTGAATATGCGATGGATGAATACTTCTTCTTCGGGATTTTTTATGGGATGATTCTCGTATTCATTTTCTATAATCTCTTAATGTACTTTGCTGTGCGAGAGAGTCATTACATTTTTTACATCTTATACCTGATAGGAATCGGCTTGTATGAAATGAGTGCTGACGGTATAGGCTTTCAATACTTATGGCCCCAGGCAGTAGAGTGGAACCAGTATGCTCCAGGCTTCACCTTATACCTGGCATCCTCCGCGGCATTATTTTTTGCCTCATCGGTATTAAACTTAAAAAAAGATGAGCGCTGGCTTTACTGGCTGCTCATGATTGTATTTGTAATACGAACTGTTTTTCTGGCCTTAAGTGTGTTTGTATTTACTTCATGGTTCTCCTTTAGGTTTATTGAAATTATACCATTTACAGCTGCCCTGTTTGCTGGTATTTATCGGTGGAAGAAAGGTTATAAAGCAGCCCGTTTTCTTGTGATAGCTTATGCATTTTTATTTTATGGAGCTATCAGCAAAGTATCCTTGTATTTCAATTTTACCTGGATGCCCTTTGGGCAACTTTCACATTACAGTCTCAGTTTTGGTTTTGTTATGGAGATGCTCTTCTTGTCTTTTGCTATCAGCGATAAAATCAGACTGCTTAGAATTGATAAAGAGGTAGCACAAGAAAAAATCATTGAACAATTACATGAAAACCAACGCCTGAAAGACAATCTGAATCAGGAGCTGGAAATGCAGGTAAAAATAAAGACGGCTCACATCGAAGAACAAAAAGAAGCGCTGGAGGATGCAAATAAACTATTAGCACAGCAATCAGCTGAAATTGCTGCCATGAATGCCCTGTTAGAAAGAGATAATGACAAGTTGAAGCATGATGTGGCAGAAGTAAAAGAAGCACGTATACTTTCGAAGGATGTAGACTTCGAAGAATTCAGTGTTATGTATCCTGACGATGCCAGTTGCCTGAAATTTCTGGCAGAACGTAAATGGCATCATCATTTCAATTGCCGAAAATGTAACCATACTGCATATAGCGAGGGTAAGAGTCTTTATGCCAGAAGATGCACGCGTTGTGGTTATGAGGAGTCTGTTACTGCTTACACGCTTTTACAAAACACCCGCTTGCCAATTAATAAGGCTTTCTACATGATTTTTCTGGTGTACTCGTCTAAGGGCAGTATCTCATCACACAAGCTTTCAGAGCTCCTGCATATCCGTCAAAGTACTTGCTGGGCTTACAGCAATAAAATCAAAAAGGCAATGAAGGAAAGACGCAGGATTGCCCCCTTTGGCCATCATGAAGGCTGGGATTCGTTGCTATTAATGGAAGAAATCTCTGCCTAAGTTTCTGTATTTCAAACGATTGAAAAATAGTTGAATTTTTTTTAAAACAGGGTTTAAAAGCTTATGATTTTGATTTTCAATAGCTTATAAATTATTCTTCGGAATCGTTTGCAAAAAAGCTGGCGTATCAATCGATTTCTGCCACAGAAGCACTTCCACACCAAATTCAATTAAAAACGGCCTTTTTTACCTGCGATTGAACCGTATCAATGTCTATAACATACTACAAGTCAGATAGTTATATTGTGATTTGGCTAAGACATTTTAGCTTTGAACATAGAATAAATTAACACCTACCTATGAAGAAATTTTTACAGTTTTTGCTGGTACTGCTAGCCTGCCATGCCGTAAAGGCTCAGGATGCAGTGCTTACCGGACGTGTGGCCACTACCACAGGCGAGGCCCTACCCGGAGTAAACGTGCTAGTGAAAGGCACGAATGTGGGAACGATGACAGATGCCAACGGCACTTATAAAATAGCGGCAGGCAATGCTACACTAGTATTTAGTTTTATTGGTTATAAAACAGTGGAGCTAACCGCCAATGGCAGAACCTCTCTAGACGTAACCATGGTAGAAGATGTAACTACACTTGAGCAAATTATAGTGGTTGGTTACGGGGTGCAGGAGAAGAAAGATATTACAGGTGCGGTATCGGTTGTGAGCAGCGAAGCCTTGGAGTCGCGACCAAACTCGCAGTTTGGAAACCTCATTCAGGGAAAAACTTCAGGTGTGCAAATACTTTCTTCCAGTGGAAAACCTTCTGCTGGTTTTAACATTCGTATACGCGGAACAAACTCGATCAACGGCAACAGCGAACCACTGTATGTGGTTGATGGGATTCCGATTACTGATACACGAAGTATCAACCCATCAGACATTGAAAGCTTTACAATTCTGAAAGATGCCTCTTCAGCAGCCATTTATGGAGCACAAGGTGCCAATGGTGTTGTACTGATAACAACACGCAAAGGAAAATCTGGAACACCGCGTTTTGAATTTAACGCTTATACAGGTTTTACCAGTGCCTGGAAAAAACTGAAAGTATTGAACAGCGAACAATATCGTGACCTGATGACGGAACTCGGTCAGTCAACAGATTGGAGCCAATACACTGCCAATACCGATTGGCAAAATGAGATATTCCAGAATGGTCGTTCACAGAATTACCAGCTATCTCTATCGGGTAAAAATGATAATACCAGTTATTACATTTCAGCAGGTTGGATGCAGCAAATAGGTGCCATACGCAGTTCAGAAATGGATCGTTATAATTTTAAAACCAATCTTGAACAAAAAGTAAATAACTGGTTAACCATCGGTACCAACATCAGTTACATGCGCTACCATGATGTAGATGTTTCAGATAACCAGGCTATCAACCAGGGTGGTGTAATTCTGGGCATGTTATCGACACCTTCCAACATTGGCATTTACAATGCAGACGGAACGTTTACACGTAATCCATTTCAGGATTGGGAAAACCCGGTGTCATCAACAGATGGTTCGGATCGTGGCTTCTACAGTAACCGTATGTTAGGTAGCTTATATGCTGAGGTTAGCGTGCTTAAGGATTTGAAATTTAAATCCAACATTGGTATTGATTACTCGAATGGTATTTATGATTATTTTCTCGATCCATTCCGTACCGGATATGGTCGCGCAAGAAATGGTATTGCTCAAAACAGCACAAGTATTTCTAACTATTACATTATCGACAATACACTTACTTACCAAAAATCATTTGCCGACATACACAAAGTTTCTGCCATGCTGGGTTCTGTATTGCAGGAAACACGCTGGGCTGACAGTTATATAGAAACAAATGGTTTCTCAGGCAACGCGGTGCCTACTACCAATGCAGGTTCTATCATTGTTGCTGCCAACAATAGTAAACGCGAGAAGAGTAATGCTTCTTTCATGGGCCGCGTAACATACGACTACAGCGATAAATATTTATTAACTGCAAATTTCCGTGCAGATGCCTCTTCTACTTTCGGGCCAAGCAATCGCTGGGGTTATTTCCCTTCATTCTCCCTGGGCTGGCGCTTGTCTGAAGAAAGTTTCATGAACGCCATCACCTTTGTGGACGATCTGAAGCTTCGTTTGGGTTGGGGTATTGTAGGTAATGAAGTTGGTAACAATGCCTATCCATGGGTTGGTGCAGTTTCTGCCGGATCGAATTATCCTATTGGTGGTGTGATTCAACCAGGTAATTATCAATCATCCATCGAGAATAGCGATTTGAAATGGGAAGAGACGCAACAAACTAATATTGGTTTAGATCTGGCTGTGCTCAACTCACGTGTAGTGTTTACGGCAGAAGCTTATGTAAAAAACACCTATGATTTATTGTTCTACCTGCCAATTCCAAGAGCAACTGGTTTTGACAGCGGTATCCAAAATGTGAGCAAGCTTGAGAATCGAGGCCTGGAATTCATGGTAACATCTCAAAACTTAGTTGGTGCCTTGAAGTGGGAAACTGACTTTAACATCTCATTTAACCGAAACAAAATTATTGATATCAATGATCAAGATATTTACAGTGGTGGAGTTGCCGGTCGTGGTGAAGTAAGCTTATCAACTGAAGGTAAACCGCTTGGTATGTTTTTTGGCTATGTGTCGGGTGGTGTTGATCCTGCCACAGGTAATGTATACTACATTGATGCGAATGGAGAAAGCACCTTTACACCAGCAACGACTGATCGTACATTTATCGGTAACCCCAATCCGGATTTCATTTATGGCATGACCAATACACTGAGTTATAAAAATTTCAACTTCAGTGTATTTCTTCAGGGTACTCAGGGTAATGATATTTTCAACGCAACACGTGTAGAAACGGAAGGTATGATTGATGTAAAAAATCAATCGGCTGTTGTTAATAACCGTTGGAGACAACCAGGTGACATTACCAATATACCACGAGCTGCTTTTGGCAATATCAATAATTCACGTGCCTCTACTCGTTTTGTAGAAGACGGTTCATACCTGCGTGTGAAAGCATTGACGCTGAGCTATAATGTACCACAATCAATCTTGTCACGAATTAATATCGGCTCGGTAAAAGTATACGCAACCGGAGAAAACCTGTTCACTTTTACAAACTATAAAGGCTACGATCCGGAGGTGAATGCCTTTGGTGCCAGCAACACTGCACTTGGAGTGGACTATGGAACCTATCCGCAAACACGCAATCTCATTCTTGGTTTGAATGTTACATTCTAAAACAGCACGAAGACTATGAAACTGAATTTCAAAAAATATTTAATGCTAACAGCAATGGCTGTTATGTTTACAGCCTGCGAAGATTTTCTGGACAAAGTTCCCGTTTCGCAATCAACCGTAGGCAATGCCTATAAAACAGCCAGCGATGCAGAAGCTGCTTTGATTGGAGCTTACGATACCTTTCAACAGGAATATTACATCTGGGATAACATTATTTTCAGTGATGTAATCTCTGACAATCATTATGCCGGTGGTGATAACCCTGAAGTTTTTGCAGTGGAAGATTTAACCCTTACCCCAACTAATGGAAGATTGTTTACTAACTGGAGTCAGATCTACAACGGCATTGCCAAAGCTAATGTTGTACTAGCCAAGATTCCGGGCATAACTGATCCTAAACTTGATATTGGTGGAAGAAGAGAACAGATTCTCGGTGAAGCTTCCTTCTTACGCGCTTATCATTATTATCAGTTGGTAACACTGTGGGGAGAAGTTCCCCTTATTACCAGTCCTGTTTCTTCTACCGAACCGGCTGAAGTGCAATTACCCCGCAGTTCTGTTGAACAAGTGTATACGCAAATCATTGCAGATCTTGAATACGCAGCAGAACACTTGCCTCACACTTATGGGGCAGATGCATCTGTAAATAAAGCACGTGCTACAAAAGGTGCGGCCAATGCTATGTTGGCAAAGGCCTATGCACAAAAACCTGATCGTGATTACAATAAAGTGTTGGAATACTGCAATGCAGTAATCAGCAGCCCTGCTGCATATACCTTACTTACTGATTTTACGCACTTGTTTGATGGTAATCATTATAACAACGCAGAATCTATTCTGGAAGTACAATTTGTAGGAGGCACAGAAGCGAACTGGGGTCCACAATTGCTGCTACCGCCATCAGTGTCTGGAGACTCATGGAGAAAATTCATTACACCATCGCACAGTTTAGTAGATGCTTATGATGCCGAAGGAGACAATGTACGCAAGAATGCAACTATTCTTTTTGAACAGGCACCATGGTCAGATGAATTCTGGTCAGTAGCTGTAAATGGCAATGTGCCCTTTGCTTACAAGTGGAAATCAGCCAATGGCTGGGCGAGTACTAATCGTCAGTACATACTTCGCTTGGCAGATATTATTTTGCTGAAAGCAGAAGCACTGAACGAGCTTAATCGCCTGGAAGAAGCACGTACTGAAATAGATTTTGTGCGTGACCGTGTTGGCCTTTCACCTACAACAGCAGCCAATAAAGCGCAAATGCAACTGGCTATTGAAAACGAGCGTAGACTTGAACTTGCTCAGGAAGGACAACGCTGGAACGACCTGAAGCGCTACAATAGAGCTGTAGAAGTCATGAACAGTTTAAATGAAATTGACTTACGTACAGGAAGTGCTAAAGTTTACAACATGACAGCAGATAAGCAGTTATTGCCGATTCCGCAGTCAGAGCGTAACCGCAACCCTAACCTAAGTCAGAACAATGGTTATTGAAATTAATGGTTGAGATTATTAAAAGACAGATTACATGAAAGCAATACAAATAATTTTCAGCTTCGTTCTACTTGCAGGCATTGTTTTGTCCTGCGGTGAAGAAAGTAATATGGATCCTGTTGGCAATTGGGAATTGTCAGCACCTGTACCTACTACACCTGCGGTTAACGCTAATGTAGTATTGGAAGATAACTTACCAGCAGCAGCCGTTCGTTTCGAGTGGCAACCGGCATTAGCCAGCAGTCGCTTCATTGTTCAGTATACAGTATATGTTGTAACGGCAGGGAGTACTGGTGTTGAAAATGCTCTGTTGACTTTAACACCTGGAAATTCCGGAAAAAATGCATTTGTAGAAACAACGGCACAACAGCTTGATTACATACTGTGGACACGTTGTTATCCTGCAGGTGCGGAGGTAGATCTTGAGTGGGTAGTAATGGCGAAGTCAATCGACAAAACAACTACTGCCAAACAAGCCTTTAGCATGAGACGTTTTCAAAATGAATACATGCCTGAAACAATGTTCATTACCGGTGCAGCAACGGAAGCAGGTGAAGATATAGCAGTGGCAACACCTATGCGTGCCCACAAAAATGCTGAAGGTAACGTCACTAATATTTTTGATGTTTACACTACACTGACAGCAGGTAAAACTTATTTCTTCCGCAATGAGAGAAATGCAACTTCAAAATTATTTGGCGGGGAAGAAGGTACTTTGGAGGGTTGTGGTGCAGGCATTACTGCGCCTGAAACAGGTCAATACCGCATTACTGTTAATTTAAATAATAACACTTATTCGTTACTGAAAATTGATCGCTGGAGTTTGGTAGGAGATGCCGTTGAAGGCGGTTGGGGTGGAGATGTGCCCTTGACTTATCAAGGCAATAGTGTGTGGACAACAACCATTGAATTTTATAAGCCATATGCAAGTGCAGGCTGCATTTTCCGCGCTAATGGTGATTGGGGCTACTTGCTGAAACGTATTGTAAACAGTGGTAATGCAAATAATACCAGAGGTAATCTTGTAATGGAATCAGAGGCTGCTGGAATGGGTAAAGTATTTGAAGACTTACCCGGCCCTGAAATAGGAACTTATAAGGTAACACTCAACCTGGCGGCAGACGCGTACACTTATTTACTTGAGCAGCAAGGTGAGCCTGAACCTACGCCCACCATCATCGGTGAAACAGCCAACCCGAATGGAGATGCAGTAAGTGGTAATTTCGCTTTTGGTGAGTATAGTGTGCCAAATGAATTATACCTGCTGGCAGATGGCGTATTGGTGGGTACATTTGAAAAGAATGCCAACACCTTTAATTCAGTAAAGTTCTGGGCATTGCAGCAAAGCAAAACCTACACCATCAACTCAGCCAGCGATGGCTCTGGTACAACGTATGGAGAAGTGAGTAATGGTGAGATGGCTGTGGCACGTGATCAGGCTTATCAGTTAAGCGTAAACTTTGAAACCGGAAGACTAGCCTGGAAATACTACAACATTAAATTGTTCCATTGGGACGAAGTTGGAGGAGGTTGGGATGCCCGCCAGGAATTATTGATGACCTACGAACATCCTTATACTTTTAAAGTAAGCGGAACACTTTCAGCGGGCTTCCACTCAAAGTTTAATTCTCCCTGGGAAGTACAATTTGGTACTGATGCTACAGCACTGTCGGGAACAATGACGAACGGTGGTGCAAACTATACAGGGATTGTATCCAACGGAACATACAATGCAACCATTGTTGTAACAGATGATTTTACTTCCTGTGAATACACCTTTGTAAAGCAGTAGTTTGTTAGTTTAATAGTTTAAGTTTAGTTCAGGTAATCATCAGGGGCAGATTTCCTGCTCCTGATGTTTTTAAAGACAACAGCATGAAGATTAGTTTTTATGGGCAACTACTTGCGATAGCTTTGGGAGTAGTACTTTTTGCTTGCCAGCGAAAGAGTGGAGAGGTAACAATAAAAGCAGATGGCGTAGAGCAGTGGATTACCACAGGTGATAAACAAAATTTATTGGCAAAGATTGATGTGGGAGACATGAGTGGCGACACTACGGCAATGCCAGCAATCATAATTGATGAAGCGCAACAACACCAGACTATAGATGGTTTTGGTTACTCCTTAACAGGAGGAAGTGCTTATCTGCTCCACACTAAACTTGATGCAGCAACACGCGCATCCTTGTTGAAGGAGCTCTTTCTGTCTGACGATAATAATATTGGTATCAGCTACCTGCGTATCAGCATAGGTGCTTCTGATCTGGATGATCATGTTTTTTCTTATAGCGATCTGCCTGCAGGTAAAACAGATAAAGCATTGACAGGTTTCACATTGGCGGAAGACGAGAAACATCTTATTCCGATATTAAAAGAGATTATTCAACTTGCACCCGACATCAAAATAATGGGCAGCCCCTGGAGTGCACCCGTGTGGATGAAGGACAACAATAGTCCTAAAGGCGGAAATCTTAAAACAGAATATTATGCAGCATACGCAGATTATTTTGTAAAGTACATTACAGGAATGGCTGCACACGGCATTACACTGGATGCCATCACCATTCAAAACGAACCGGAAAATCCCAAAAACAAACCCAGCATGGTAATGACCGCCCGCGAGCAGGCAGACTTCGTAAAATTGCACCTCGGACCGGCATTTGACAAAGCAGGGATCAAAACAAAAATTATTGTCTTCGATCACAATTGCGATCACCCTGAATATCCGATTGAAATACTCAATGATGCAGACGCCAAAAAATACATTGACGGTTCAGCTTTCCATTTATACCTTGGTGAAATTGAAGCGTTATCAAAAGTTCACAATGCTCATCCCGACAAACATGTCTATTTCACGGAACAATGGACTTCACCGGAAGGTACCTTCGATGGAGATTTAATGTGGCATACAAGAGAATTAATTATTGGTGCAACACGCAACTGGTCGCGCAATGTATTGGAATGGAATCTGGCAGCAGATCCCCAATTTAATCCACATACCGATGATGGCGGTTGCACTATGTGTCAGGGAGCGCTTACCATTGGCGACAGCATAACACGCAATGTTTCGTATTACATTATAGCACAGGCATCGAAGTTTGTAAGACCAGGCTCAGTAAGGGTTGCAAGCAACGAGCCTGACAGCTTACCTAACGTGGCTTTTGTTACGCCAGAAGGTAAAACCGTACTGATCGTAGTTAACGAAGCGAGCGTAGAAAAGAAATTCGTAATCAAATCGAATAGTAAAAATTTAATACTAGCGATACCTGCAGGCGCTGTGGCTACTTATACCTGGGAATGAGAATGAAGAAATCGTATTACTTAATTGCAACAGTACTAATTTTACTGCAGGCCTGCGATAAAGAATCCGGTCCTGTTGTTGGTCCACCTGTTTCACCCAATGAAATAGGTAAAGCAAGTGTATGGTTAACCACTGGTGATAAAACAAAGTTACTCAATAAAGAAGGAGACATTTCTATTACAGAACCAACAACGACTACACTACCTTTAATTACAATTGATCCAGCGCAAACATACCAGCAGATCGATGGCTTTGGCGCAGCTATGACGGGCTCATCAGCTCATCTGATCAAGAATTTATCGGCAAGCAGACGCAATTCATTACTACAAGAATTATTTGATCCAAAGGCGGGAATAGGTATCTCTTATGTCCGACTTACGATTGGTGCTTCAGATTTTTCACTGGAAGATTATAGCTACAACGATATACCTGCTGGTGAAACTGATTTTAACCTGCAAAACTTCTCACTCAGCAAAGATGCCGATGTGATCAGTGTGATGAAACAAGTTGTGGCGGTGAATCCGGATATCCACATTATGGGATCGCCCTGGAGTGCCCCTGCCTGGATGAAAACAAATGGCAGCATGAAGTATGTGAATGGACAAGCCAACAAACTGAAAGAAGATTGCTATGAAGTGTATGCTGACTATTTTGTAAAATACATTCAAGGTTATGCAGCAGAAGGTATTACTATAGAGGCCATAACACCGCAAAACGAACCTTTGTACTATACAGCAGGATATCCATGCATGCACATGGAGGCTGTTGAACAAATTAATTTTGTAAAAAATCATCTGGGGCCAGCTTTGCAGTCAGCTTCGCTCAACACAAAAATAATTGCCTACGACCATAACTGGGACAACACAGCCTATGCCATCAGTGTATTGAATGATGCCGGAGCAAAGCAATATATAGCAGGCTCAGCTTTTCACGCTTATGCTGGAAATGTATCTGCCATGACAACCGTGCGCAATGCACATCCTGACAAAGGTTTATATTTTACAGAGATAAGCGGTGGTGAATGGGCAACGAATTTTAGCGATAACCTGCAGTGGAATATGAGTAACATTTTTATCGGCACAACTAAAAACTGGTCAAAGAATGTATTGCTCTGGAATATGGCCCTCGATCCAAACTTTGGTCCTAAAAATAATGGCTGTTCCAATTGTCGAGGTGTCATCACCATAGCGCCTGATGGAACCATTACACGCAATGTTGAGTATTACTCGATCGGACATTTCTCCAAATTTGTTCAGACAGGGGCTTACCGCATCGCTTCAACCATTTCTGAAAATATGGCGAATGTTGATTATGTGGCTTTTGCCAATACAGATGGTAGCCTTGCCATGGTGGTTGCTAACAATAATGATACGATGAAATCATTTGCAGTAAAGCAGGGTTCAGGTCAGTTTACCTATGCTATTCCTGCAAAATCAGTCATTACCCTAACCTGGAAGTTATAGCACACGCTTTTCAATATGTATAGAATGAAATCTTTTTCACTTTACCTTGTTTTATTAGGTATCTCTTTTGCATTGATAAACTGCTCATCTTCTAAAGAAGAAAAGAAGGAAACTTCTTTTCAAGTAGGAAATATACGCGAGGCCTATCAATATACTACCGCTGATACGGCTGACTTGCGCTTATCAATAACGGACACACTCAGCTTCAAAAATTATGCACAGCCTTTAGAAACTGAAGTATCCATTTTCATTAATCCTGCAAAGACTTTCCAAACTATGTTGGGTATCGGGGGGGCAATTACAGACGCATCAGCAGAAACTTTTGCCAAGCTGCCAGCAGATAAGCAGGAAGAATTTATTAACGCCTACTACAATGCAGAGACAGGTATAGGCTACACACTCGGTCGTACGCACATCAACAGTTCCGATTTCAGTAGTGAGAGTTACACCTATGTAAAAGATAATGATGCTGCCTTGTCTTCATTTGATATTGCACATGATAAACAGCTGCGTATACCCTTGATTAAGAAGGCACAGGAAAAGGCAAGTAGTTTCACCTTGTTTGTGAGTCCGTGGAGCCCTCCAGCCTGGATGAAAGACAACGACAATATGTTGCGTGGAGGTAAACTGAAACCGGAGTACCACCAGGCATGGGCAAATTATTATGCTAAATTCATTAAAGCCTACGAGGCAGAGGGCTTACCGATTTGGGGATTAACTGTACAAAACGAACCCATGGCTAAACAAAAATGGGAGAGTTGCATTTTCACAGCAGAAGAAGAACGTGATTTTATCAAGAATTTTCTCGGGCCAACCTTAGCGAATGAAGGCCTGGCCGATAAAAAAATTATTGCCTGGGATCACAACCGTGATTTAATGTACCAGCGAGCAGAGATGCTGTTCAGTGACCCCGAAGCTTCTAAATACATTTGGGGACTGGGCTTCCATTGGTACGAAGATTGGGCAGGAGGTAAGCAAATGTTTGATAATGTGAGAAAGGTTAATGAGACCTGGCCAGAGAAAAATCTTTTCTTCACGGAGGGATGTAATTGTCCATTCTCCATAGACAGCACCAGTAACTGGCAATTGGGTGAACGTTATGGTGAGTCTATGATCAATGACTTCAACAATGGTACCGTTGCCTGGACTGATTGGAATATTTTACTGGATGAAACCGGTGGGCCTAACCATGTTAAGAATTTTTGTTTCGCACCTATTCATGCCGATACCCGAAACGGACAGTTAATCTACACCAATGCCTATTATTACCTGGGTCATTTTTCAAAATTTATAAGACCGGGTGCTAAACGTGTACAGACATCAGCCAGCAGGAGCTCCTTGTTAACAACAGCTTTTTTAAATACTGACAATAGCCTGGCCGTTGTAGCCATGAATAAAACATCAAAGAAAATTTCATGCCTTCTCTCAATTAATGGTCAAGTATCAACCATCACTGTTTTGCCGCATTCTATCTCAACAATCGTTATGAAATAGCAACAATTTAATAGGTTAGGCAGAAGGAGGAGTCAGTTCAAAGATTCAGCAGTCGGAAAATTTGATTTCTTTTTTATATTTAGGATTGATTAGATAAGACTAATCTCGAGTGCAGCTATGTACTATCCTTAACCTAACTATTATATGAATAGAGATCAACATCTTGAATTTTGCAGGCGCTGCTTGAATAGAAAATTTGATGGCCAGCAAGGAATAATTTGCGGGCTGACAAACCGCATTGCAGATTTTGAAAATAGTTGCCCAAGTTTCTCCCTTGACGAATCAGTAAAAATTGAGAAGCAGGAAGAAGAGGCAGCACCTAATTACGAAGTAGTAAAAAATCTTACGGCTGAAGCACATGAATTATTACGCAAACAACAAGATGTTGGCTTTGCTGTGATAGGAGGATTAGCTGCTGCAATTGTTGGTGCAGTTATCTGGGCTGTAATAACGGTTGTAACTGAATATCAAATCGGTTACATGGCCATAGGTGTTGGTCTGCTGGTTGGTTTTTCAGTTCGCTATTTTGGCTGTGGTATCGATCAGCATTTTGGATACATAGGTGCCTTCTTTGCGCTGGCAGGTTGTGCTTTAGGAAATTTACTAAGTCAGATTGGTTTTATTGCACAAAGTGAATCGCTGGGTTATTTTGAAACAATAACACTGTTGAATTTTGACATCATTCTCTCAGTCTATCGTGAGTCGTTTTCACCGATGGATCTGCTCTTCTATGGTATTGCGGCCTATGAAGGATATAAGTTTGCATTCCGCCTCATTACAGATGATCTTCTCAGTGCTGCCAAAAAGGGAATACTTGTAGCCCCTCCGTTGAATAAGTACCGTCTTCCTGTTGTATTTGTCTTGTTTGTTGCTATTGGTCTTACCATGCACTTTTTGAGTAAAGGAGCGAGTGGACCGACAACCACTTACTATGAATCAGGTGCTATGCGTTTTCAGGGTGAATTGCAAAATGGAAAAGAGCATGGCTTCTGGACTTACTATTGGGAGAATGGCCAAAAACAATACACCGGTTATTTTACTGAGGGAAGACAGGATAGCCTCTGGCATTTTTATAATGAAGAAGGCACATTGTATCGCAAGGGTTCTTTTTTAAGAGGCGTGCAACATGGTACCTGGACAGATTTTTATTCCAACGGTAAGATAAGCTCAACCGGAGCTTACGTTAAAGGGCGTCAGCATGGGCCTTGGGAGTTCTTTTATGAAGATGGTCAACTCAGTCATAAGGGTGATTTCTATCTCGACAAACAAAATGGAACTTGGGAATATTATTACCCTAATGGTCAGCTAAGTTCCACGGGTAGTTATGAAGAGGGTGAAAATAGAGGCCTTTGGAATTATTGGCGAGAAGATGGCACCAAGTATGAAGAACTTGAATTTACCAACGACAAGTTTGTAAAAATTTTGAATAGCTGGGATGATAAGGGAAAGCAGATGATCACTGCGGGTATGGGTAGATACACAAGCTATACTGTTGATAATAAATTAGCTGAACAAGGTGAAATTGTAGATGGCTACAGAAGCGGAACATGGTTCAGTTATTATTCCTCTGGTAAAAAATCAGCGGAGTATAGTTTTACAAAAGGAGAGTCTAAGCTTGAAAATACATGGGATCCTAATGGTAATCCTGAGGTAAAAGCGGGTAACGGTATTTTTAAACGGTATAATGATCTGGATACACTTGTGCTTGAAACAGGTACCGTAAAAGAGGGCAAGCACGAAGGTTTATGGAAAATGTTTAATGATATGGGCAGTTTAATGATTGAAATGACCTATGAAAATGGAAAATTAAACGGTCCAAATACTGGATATTTCGAGAGTGGAGAAATTAATTTTGAAGGATTAATGGCTGATGGCAAACGAGAAGGTGAGTGGAAATGGTTTTACGAAACAGGCCAGGTTGAGTCAGTCATTACCTATAAAGAGGGTAAAAAAGTGGGAGAACAAAATTTTTACGATGAAAGCGGTAAGTTAGTCAGGACCGAATACTATGCCAATGGAAAGCTTGAGAAGAGCGAACTGAGCGAAGATTAGGTAGCTTTCAAAAGTAATTTTGCAATGTATGCTTTTCAAATGCCTGACAGTGTGTACCAAAGGCCTGTTTAGCCGCTAATTAGAAAAATTATGTATTAACAGAACCGTTTTGAAATTTCGGTGTTTAAACATTAAACAAAACTAACAATGAAAAACTTATTACTGATTTTAGTGGCAGTGTTCGCTTTTATGGCTTGCCAACCTGCCAAACAAGAAGAAGCTGTTTTTAGTCCGAAACTTACGCTCAAGTGGGAATCTGATACAGTATTAACTACCTGCGAATCTGTTATTTATGATTCTGCAAACGATGTGCTGTATGTGGCTAACATCAATGGCCAGCCTACCGATAAAGATGGCAATGGATTTATTGCCAAACTTGGTTTGGATGGTAAAATAGTTCAAGCACAATGGGTTAGCGGCATGGATGCACCTAAAGGCATGGGCATTTACAACGGTAAGCTATTTGTTTCAGACATCAACCGCATTCATGAAATTGATATAGCCACCGGTGCTATTGCCAATACCTATGTAGTTGACAGCGCTCAATTCTTAAACGATATCACCATTGACGCCAATGGTAAAGTGTATGTGAGCGATTCTAACGTTGGCAATATCCTGGTGTTGGAAAACGGTGTAGTGTCTGAGTACCTATCTGGTGTTGCCGGTGTAAATGGTTTATTGAGCGAAGGCACAAACCTGCAAATGGTTTCTTTTGCTACAGGCGTATTTAATACAATCGATGCAAACAAACAGGTTACCTTAAAAACTGACAGCATTGATGCCGGTGACGGTATTGAAGCCTTAGCTGAAGGTGGTTACCTGGTATCCAGCTGGACAGGTAAAGTAACCTATGTTAGCCCTGAGTGGAAGAATAGCCTATTGCTTGACACCAGCGCAGAAAGCATTAATGCAGCAGACATTGAGTACATCGCTGAAAAGAGATTATTGTTAGTGCCTACTTTCTTTAAAAATAAAGTAGTGGCTTACGAAGTCTCTAAATAAAATTATTAGACTTATAATAAAATCGCCTCTTTGTAAACTACAAAGAGGCGATTCTATTTTTTATTAACCAGGAATTTTAGGCGAAGATACTTTACACTATTAACCTCAATTACGCTTAATTCATAAGTATATTTTCCCGGTTGAAGAAGCTGTTCACCAAGATAATCATCAGGAAGAAATTCAATTTTAGTTTTGTCTATTATGGCCTCTATTGCTGCAATGGCATAAGCGCCCTTCACTTTTATATAAGCAGATTTTTCTTTTGGCTTAAGTAAACCAAAATGCACACGTCCACTTGATGGCGAGTTCATTTCTATATTGTTCAACACATAATCGGTATTGTTATAAATCCTCATTAACACTACTGAATCAGTTTGTGCAGTTGAATGCAAAATATTCATAATAATTACCATGATGCGTAACATACACTTTACAAGCATATAGAGACAAGTACAAAAAAACGTAAATCACTAGCCAGGCAATGCAGTGACTTATTGGTGCATTATACAATAAACTAAATTTAGTTTAGTAAAGTAAAAGAGGACTCAGGTAAAGAGATCGATTTTTTAATATCAATAGACGTTCATAGGTTATTCGCTGCAGCTCAAAGTGAGCAGACTGCCTTGTATTATTCATAGAAGTGCAGGAATATTGAAAAAAAACTATACACATGAGAATTTCTGCTGCACTGATTTTATCCTTGCTACTTGTATGTTCATGCAAAAAAGCTTTAGAAATAATTACCCCTTATAATTATAGCTTACTTATTAGAGAGCAATTCGAAAAAAATGCTGCATTAGTAGATGACTTTTTTGGAAACGAACGCATTACGCTCACGGCCCAACAACTACAGACCAAGCGAGCACAGTATGGAGAGAGAGATTTATTTCTAAAGCATATGCTGGAATTAACTCAACCTGCTTATGGAGAAGTGGTGATGAATTCCACCATGCCTTCCTCATTTAAAACTACTCCCACATCAGAAAGGGCTGCTCAAAAAATGCGTAAACACCTGCTGCCCTTTCCTTCTGGTTATACCGGCCCTAATCCGGGAAGCGGAGCCTTGGATAATTTTGCGAAAGAAGTATTAGATAGCATTAATGCAAAGATAGAACTCAAGCAACCAATAATATCAAGTTACGCTACTTCGGGTCATTCTAGCGCAAAACCATTGGAAGGTTTCAGCTTGAATTATGAGGAGATAAAAATCAATTATCAAAAAATGTTACAACTCATTTCTACAACTACCAGCACAAGCGCACTTGATAATGGTATTGAAGAAATGCTGGCGGCAGCAAGTCCGCAAGAGGCAGTATTGATAGGACTGCTTTTGCCTGCAGTTCAGAAAGTGAGAGAAGGAAAGCCCTATCATGATTTAATGAATCTTTACTTTGACATGACTCCAACAGAAAGGACTACGTGGGATAGAGATGTGCGACTGGCTGCATTTCTTTGTGCTTACGATTTTATTATTAGTCATGAGTATGATCCTAAAGATGAGTTTACTACCTCAGTTGGTGTGAACAAAGCAATTTGCCGTGGGGTAACGGTATTGGCTTGGTCGAGGGTGAATTAAAAAAAATTCAGGAAGCTGATGCTTATCCTCAAGCGTGGAATACCTGCCAGTATGTAAGTCTATGCCCTGGTTCATTAAATGAGCCTGTCAAAGCCCTGTTTAGGAAAGAGTAGCCAGATAAGCACCGCACAAATGCAAGAGGCAGCCAGAGCCCAAATGAAATTCGTTTTTGTGTGTAAGCCGGTTTTAAAGCTGGTGAGTAAAAGGAAAAGAGCCGGAGTAAAGGCCACACAAGCACAAGCCTTTAAATAATTAAAGCCCTGCCGATCCTGATACAAGCATAGAAATAGGTAAACCAGGCAGGGAATAAGGGCAAAATAAAAATCAGCATAAACACGGGAGTTTTCAGTTAACCTGCTTTTATAAAAGAAATAAACCGGCAGGTACACCAACATATAGGCGATTATGCCTAAAACTCCTATTGACGTGTAGAATAATAAATCTCTCATGGGGTAAAGATCGCTTGGCCTGAGCTTTTTCAATCCTTTGCTTGGCTCAAAACGTATACCTTTTACAACATAAGTGTCCGTATAATAAATTTGTTACTGTTGATGTTGTGTCCGTAAAACACACCAACAAGACCTGCCAACTGAGATCATATTGGCATTTGATTACCATACAAAACCTTCCGATATTAGTGGATATATACAACTAAAGGGGCTTTTATATAATTATGTGCAATAGGTGAATATGCCCAGTAGTTATCAGCAAGCGTAGGATGACCGACACGACAACCAACAAACGACCAAAACTCGACAGACAATTTCGCTATTTCTTTACAAAAACCGACCTCACTTTACCAATATTCAAGCCGACCCAAAGGAATTAAAAATTTTCCCACCGCCCATTTTTTAAAAAAAATTTAATCCTGCCCACATTGGCACATTTGGGTTTGGCCCTTTACAAGCCGAACTAATAAAACCCCAAAAGAGTCAATTTTACAGACCCAGAATAAGATTGTTTAAAACTTTTGAGGACACAATTAGTCCACGAATAATCTAATTTATATATTTGGACACATTTAGTCCACTATGACAAAACTAAAGAATAACATATCAACTTTAGGAGAGCAGTTGAGGAGCCTACGTGAAAATGCCAAGTTTTCCTTGAGGGAAGTTGCAAGTAGTATTGGTATTGACACTTCTTTATTGGGAAAAATAGAGAGAAACGAAAGACAACCAACGAAGGAGCAAATAAAACAAATTGCTATATTTTTTAAAGTGGATGAAAGGATGCTTGTTAGAGAATTTTTAAGCGACCAATTTGCTTACAAAATGATTGAGGAGGAAGCCGACCTCGAAACTTTAAAAGTAGCAGAAGCAAAAGTTTCATATTATAAAAAGAAAAGTAAGTAGAATGTTTCAAAAAGAACTTGATATTTTACCCCAACGAGTTTCTCCAATTAAAGTTGAAGAAAACAGTAGCGCTGCATTCAGACCAATCCAGTATCTTGGAAGTAAACTCCGACTTGTAAAAGAAATTTCTGAGATCATTGAATCAAACAAGACGTCCAATCTTGTTTGTGATTTATTTTCTGGCTCTGGTGTAGTATCTCATTATTTAGCCAAGAAGAACGATGTAATCTCTTTAGACATTCAATACTACTCAACTGTAATTTCATCAGCACTGATAAACGGAAGAAGATTTTCCAAGAGTGAAATTTCTTCATTCATAGGTGAAGCAAAGAGTAATCCCCTTTATTCTAATCTTCAATTTATATATGAACCGCTGACAAGTTTGGAAGAATCATTATTAAAATCAAAACTTATTTCAGATAATGACAAACTGAAGTTTGCAGAATTCGTTGAGAACTGTTCCGTTTACAGCTATTTAAAATCAAATAATTCTTATTCGGTAACCGAAAAAAAGAATTTTGTTAGAACAGCGTTAAGGAAATTTGACGAAAGATTTAAAGCAGCAAGTGAACCTGCAAAGAAATTTTCATATTGCTCTTTTTATTATGGTGGTGTTTATTTTTCTTTCAAACAATCAATAATGATTGATGCATTGCTTTTTAAAATAAACGAACTGAAATCTATTGACGAAGCAAAATATTCAATCCTTCTTGCTTCGCTTCTCAGCACTCTAAGTGAAATTGTTGCAACTGTTGGAAAACAGTTTGCACAACCAATGAAACTTACCGACAAAAATAATAAGCCAAAAACATTACTTGCTTCAAGGGCGGTAAGAGATAGAAACTATGACGTAGAAACTATTTTTACAAAGTGGGTGAATGAATATTCTAACAATTGTTTTCAGCAGACAAATAACAAGTCTATTACTTCTGACTATAAATATTTTTTGGATAATTGCAATGAGAATATCGGCTGCTTCTATGCAGATCCTCCATACACGATTGACCATTACAGCAGGTTCTATCACATTCTTGAATCAATTGCCCTGTATGATTACCCAGAACTTGCTGCAATGAATAAATCAAATGTAGGCAATGTAATTATGAAAGGACTTTACAGAGTCGAAAGACATCAATCTCTATTTTGCATTCCATCACAAGCTAAAAGAGCATTCGCAGATTTATTCCAAGGTGCATCAAAGTTCAATTGCCCATTACTTCTATCCTATTCACCATTTGAAGAAAACACAACAAATAGACCGCGACTACTTTCAATTAACGAAATAATTTCGCTTGCAAAAAATTATTACGAGAACGTTGAGGTGATTCAAGTTAAAGAACACCAACACAGAAAATTGAATAAGGCACAGAATAATACTGAGTCGTTAAAGAATGGAGAAGTAATGATTCTTTGTAAACAAACTAAAAACTGAAAATGGAAAAATACTTAGGCAATAAAAGAGTTCTATTAAAATGTATTCATGATTTTGTGAAAACAAATTGCGCAGACAGCAAATCCATTTGCGACATTTTTGCAGGAACTACTAACACAGGAAGATTCTTTAACAACAAAGGATTTCAAGTATTTTCAAATGACATTAACCGCTTTTCGTTTATCCTTGGTAGATGCTACTTTGGTTTTAAAATCCATCCGACCTTTTCCAAATTAAGACTGCCTGCTCAAACAATTTTAAATGAAGAAAGCAAAGTTTATTTGAATAAGTTGCTTAAAAAAGACAATGGACTGATCCTAAGTAATTTCAACCTTGAGAAGTTTCTTTCTGAGAATTCCAACGCAATGAATGTTATTAATTACTTAAACAACATTCAAAATTACAGACAACCACAAAACGAGTTTATCAAAGAGTATTACACAATCTTTGGTTCTAAATCCTATTTTAAAAGTGTTCGTGGAACTGAAGGTAAAAGAAATTACTTCTCCGAAACCAACGCTATGAAGCTTGACTTGATTTTGGAACAAATAAGAGAATGGTATCAAGATAACTTAATTAACGATGATGAAGTATGTTTGCTTTTAACCTCTGTCATTGAGGAAGTAGTTTTAGTTGCAAATGTAAATGGAACTTTCCACGATTTTAATAGGGATAAATTGTGGCCAAACTCACTTCAAAAACTTACTTTAAAGCTTCCACTTTATGAATTAGGCAATGATTCAAAAATATATTGTAACGATGCTTTATTAATTAGTAAAGAAATTCCAGAGCACGACATTCTCTACATTGACCCCCCATATAATTTTCGACAGTATTCTTCTTATTACCACTTCATAAACTTCATCAGTGCATTCCCATTCCTTGAAAACTTCGATGATTACCTAAGTAAAATTGAATTTGTTCGTGGTCAAAATATGCTTGATGATTTTACAAGCGATTTCTGTTTTCAAGAAAGATTTATTACTGCATTAAAAAAACTCATTATAAACAGTAACTCAAAATATGTTATTATGAGCTATTACGGTGGTAGAAACCATTGGAATCATTGGTCAAAAGATGAAGTAGCAACTGATATTGGTTTTCAAAAAATATCGTCTATATTTCAAGATTTGGAAATTTTCAAAACACACAAAGCGGAATCCCTCTTTCAGAAAAGACAGAATTATCAAAGTAGAGTTGGAGAAAAAAAGGACTACATTGACGAGTATTTATTTTTTGGCGAGAGACAAAAAATAAAAAATGGAAAAACGGTTTTGAATGGAATGAAAAACGGAAACAACTTATTATCAATTCCGAATAAAAATTTCGGATTACAATTTTTTTCCAATCCCATTTCTGAAGAACTTAATTTAGTGGTAGCAGGCTCGTAAAATTTATTTTTTCTGGTGAAGAACGTATGTAATTACGAAAAACATTTACAGGATTCAATCCCAATATCTTTATTTCAGAAAAATCTGTTAGAGAAGAGCCATTATGCTCGATAACAACTTTTCCTAAATATTCGTCTGCCTTTTCAAGTTGTAATTGCTCCGTTTCTAGTAGCAATGGAACTAAAAAAATATTTTCTGTCCTATCGTATTTCTTTTGTGGAACGAAAGATTTATGATAGAACAGTTGTTTAACAATATCTTTCCACCCTGGCTTTGATCTTTGCAAGACATAATATTTTGCATCTAAGATGTAAAAGGAATTTTCTCTCTCAACTAAAATATCTGGTTCTTGCCCAGCATCACTATTACTTCCATTTTGTAAGTGATAAATTGGCTGCCCAATTTGTGAGATAAATTTTTCATACTCATCTGTCATTGCAACTTTTAAAGCATCTTCCCAAACCATGTAGTAATAACTTGTACCAAACAAGCTAAAGGTCTTAACTGACTTGTGACTATCTTCAACAAAAAACTCTCTGAGCAACAATAGAATTTCTTTCAACTCATCTTTGTAGGTTCTTCTTAGTTCAGAATTTAAAATGCTAATCCAGTTTACTGCATCCCTTTTCAATTCGTTTTCAGACAGGTATTCTACATTTTCTGATTTCAGAGTTGCTGATAAATTTGCGCTGTATTCAAAGATGTGATATTTCTTTGCCAGATAATTGAGAATTGATAAGTGCAATATTGTAATCTTACTTTCTTCAAAAGAAAAATCGTTTGAAATAGGATTCACATACACAGGAGTTCCATTAGAATAAATTGGTTGTCGTTTGCTGATTGTTTGTTGCCAATTTACACCCGCAAAAGATTTTCTTTCTTGATATTTTTTTTTCTTTTTTCGGAACAAACCATTTTTAAAATAACTATCTTTTAAGGTAAGAAGTAAATCAAATTCAGTTCTGGTTTGCAAATACCTTATTGCTAAATAATAATTTTCTTCCGTCCGAATTGCTTTTGAATTGTCAACTCTTTTCTTGTAGGCAAGTAAACTCTTTTCAACTAATTGAACAATTTGCTTTACAGTTTTCTCATCGGAATTGTTTTCAAGAGAAAAACATTTTGGTAAGGAGTAGAATAAATTTTTTTTAAGTTTGATTGTTCCG
>VFQM010000282.1_pt1 | contig 45993 bp, 37 predicted proteins | sample 3512391 | NCBI WGS metagenome assembly VFQM01 (sample SAMN10412369, study PRJNA504923) | tailings metagenome | isolation source: Replicate 1 from Balatoc abandoned mine | place: Philippines | reverse complement strand
AAAAAAGAGGAAGATCTGGTGGCTGGCCTTGTCGGCGAAGCGGGTGATCTTGTCCTCGATCGACGGGCAGTAGCGCGGCCCCACCCCCTCGATCACGCCGGCATACATCGGCGAGCGGTCGAGGCCACCGCGGATGATTGCGTGCGTCTTTTCAGTGGTGTGGGTGATCCAGCACGGCCGCTGCGGGGGGTGCATCGAAGCGTCGCCCATGAAGGAGAACACCGGCGCCGGATCGTCGCCGGGCTGCGCCTGGGTCTGGCTGTAGTCGATGCTGCGGCCGTCGATGCGCGGCGGCGTGCCGGTCTTCAGCCGACCGGCCGGCAGCTTCAGTTCGCGCAGCCGCGCGGCCAGCGACACCGCGGGCGGATCACCCATGCGCCCGGCCTGGAAGTTTTCCAGCCCGACGTGCACCAGGCCGGCGAGAAAAGTGCCGGCGGTCAGCACCACCGCGCGACCGCCGAACACGATGCCGAGCTGGGTTTTCACGCCGGCGACGCGGTCGCCGTCAAGCAGCAGGTCGTCGACCGCCTGCTGGAAGATCGTGAGATTGGGCTGGTTTTCCAGGCGCTGGCGGATCGCCGCCTTGTACAGCGCGCGGTCGGCCTGCGCGCGGGTGGCGCGCACCGCCGGCCCCTTGGACGAATTGAGCGTGCGGAACTGGATGCCGGCTTCGTCGGTGGCCAGCGCCATCGCGCCGCCTAGCGCGTCGACTTCCTTGACCAGATGGCCCTTGCCGATGCCGCCGATCGACGGATTGCACGACATCGCGCCGAGGGTTTCGAGGTTGTGCGTCAGCAGCAGCGTCTTTGCGCCCATGCGCGCCGCCGCCAGCGCGGCCTCGGTACCGGCATGGCCGCCGCCGACGACGACGACATCGAAGGACTCGGGGAATTTCATGGCCGCCATTCTACCCGTTGGCGGCCTTCGTTTCACGTGAAACGCGGCTGCGCGCCCCCCGTGCGCGCAGCGGATGGCCGATCAAACCGCGGCCGCCTTGGCCTCCAGCGCCTCCCAGCGCGCCAGCGCAGCGAGCAGCTCGGCCTCGATGGCCTCGCTGCGGGCGTGCAGCGCGGCAGCCTCGTGCGGACGGGACTGATACAGCGCGGGATCGGCCAGTTGTTCGGCGATCTGCGCCTGCTCGATTTCCAGCGCTTCGAGCTGCGCCGGAAGAGCGTCGAGTTCGCGCGCCTCCTTGTAGCTGAGCCGGGTCTTGGGCGCGGGCTTCGCTGGCTCAGGCTGAGCCGCGGCCTTGGGGCTTGCCGCCCGCACGGGCTCGGACACGCGCTGCTGTTGTTTCCACGCCTGCCAGTCGGCATAGCCGCCGACGATTTCGGTCAGCCGGCCCTCGCCCTCGAACACGATGGACTGGGTGACGACGTTGTCCAGGAAGGCACGGTCGTGCGAGACAATGATCACCGTGCCGCTGTAGTCCTGCAGCAGCTGCTCCAGCAACTCCAGGGTGTCGATGTCGAGATCGTTGGTTGGCTCGTCCAGCACCAGGAGATTGGCCGGGCGCGCGAACAGCCGCGCCAGCAGCAGCCGGTTGCGCTCGCCGCCGGACAGCGCCGAGACCTTGGCGCGCGCCCGTTCGGCGGGGAACAGGAAGTCTTCCAGGTAGCTGATGACGTGCTTCTTCTGCCCGCCGATTTCCACATAGTCGGAGCCGGGCGCAATCGTGTCGATCAGCGTCGCCTCGTCGTTCAGCTGGTTGCGGAACTGGTCGAAGTAGGCCACCTCGAGCTTGGTGCCCTGCTTGATCCAGCCGGATTGCGGCTTCAGTTCGCCGAGGATGAGGCGAATCAGCGTGGTCTTGCCGGCGCCATTGGGGCCGAGCAGGCCGAGCTTGTCGCCGCGCAGGATGGTGGCGGAAAAGTCGCGGATGAGGGCGCGACTGTCGTAGCCGTAGCTGACATGGTCGAGTTCGGCCACCACCTTGCCGGAACGATCGCCGCTGTCGAGCTGGAACCCCACCTGGCCGGCGTGGGCGATGCGCGCCTCGCGGGTGCGGCGCAGCGCCTCCAGCCGCCTTACCCGGCCTTCGTTGCGGGTGCGGCGCGCCTCGACCCCCTTGCGGATCCAGGCTTCCTCCTGCTTCCAGAACTTGTCGAATTTGCGGTTGTGCACCGCCTCCACTTCAAGCTGCTCGGCCTTCTTGATCTGATAGGCGCTGAAATTGCCTTGGTATTCGCGCAACTGGCCGCGATCGAGCTCGACAATCCGGTTGGCGACGTTGTCCAGGAAGCGCCGGTCGTGGGTGATGAAAAGCAGCGCGCCGCGATAGTCGTTGAGCAGGCTTTCCAGCCACTCGATGGCGGAAAAATCCAGGTGGTTGGTGGGCTCGTCCAGCAGCAGCAGTTCGGGCTCGGTGACCAGCGCGCGCGCCAGCGCCACGCGTTTTTTCAGGCCACCGGACAGCGTCTCCACCGCCGCCTCGGCATCCAGGCCCAGGCGCTGCAGGGTTTCTTCCACCCGGCTGTTGAGCCGCCAGGCATCGGCCGCCTCCAGCTCGTGCGACAAGCGCTCGAAGTCGGCATACACCGTCTCGTCGCCCTCCGCCATCGCATGCGCCACGGCATGGTATTCGGCCAGCAGCGTCTGTGCCGCGCCGACGCCCTCCGCCACCGCCTCGAACACGCTGTGGCCGGGCTGGAACTGCGGCTCCTGCGGCACGTAGGCCAGCTTCAGGCCCGGCGCGCGCCATACCTCGCCGGCATCCGCCAGGCTCTCGCCGGCGATGATTTTCAGCAGGCTCGACTTGCCGGTGCCGTTGCGGCCGATCAGGCCGATGCGCTCGCCCGCCTCGATCACCAGCGAAGCGCCGTCGAGCAGCGGCCAGTGGCCGTAGGCCAGTTCGAGTCGGTCAAAAGTAAGGAGGGGCATGATCAGGCGTCAACAAGCGTAGGAGCGGAATTATCCGCGATTGAGCGCGGCATGGACGGCCTGGGCAATTTTTAATGCGCCGGGCGTGTCACTGTGCAGGCAGATCGTGTCCGCCCGCACCCGGATGGCGCCGCCGTCGAGCGCGGAAACCGCTCCGCCATGCGCAAGCGCACGCGCCTGCTGCGCCGCCATGTCGGGCGAGGCGATCAAGGCGCCCGGGGTTTCACGTGAAACCAGCAGGCCGTCGGCCCGGTAGCGGCGGTCGGCAAACGCCTCGTTCAGCACCGGCAAACCCGCCGCCCGCCCGGCGGCGATCAGTTGCGAGCCGGACAGGCCCACCAGCCTCAGTGCCGGGTCCAGCGCCGCCGTCGCCCGGGCAATCGCCCGCGCCACCCGCGCATCCTGCGCCGCCGCGTTGTACAGCGCACCGTGCGGCTTGACGTGCGCCAGCCGCAATCCCCGCCGCGCAGCCTGCTCGGCCAGCGCCTCCACCTGTTGCGTCACCCATGCCGCAACCTCCGCCTCCGACGCGGCCAGCGCGCGGCGGCCAAACCCGGCCCGATCGGGATAACTCGGATGCGCGCCTACCGCCACGCCGTATTCCTCCGCCAGCCGCAGCGCCGCCGTCATGCTGGCGGCGTCGCCGGCATGCCCGCCGCAGGCAATCGACACCCGCGCCAGATAGGGCATCAGGCTGGCGTCGTCGCAGCCTTCGCCAATATCGGCATTCAGCTCGATCATGCCAGCGCCTCGATCGCCCACGGCGCAGGCGCTGGCGCAGCCTCCGCCTCGACGGTCGCAAACCGCACCGCATCGCCCGGCCGCAGCTGCGCCAGCCGCGGCCAGTCGGCGGCGATCACCGCGGCAATGGCTGGATAGCCGCCGGTCACCGGGCCGTCCCAGCCCAGAATGATCGGTTGTCCGCCGGGCGGAACCTGCACCGTTCCGGGCAACACCCCCTGCGACGGCAATTCAACCCGTGCATGCGTCACCGCCGGCCCGGTCAGGCGCAGGCCGCGCCGGTCGGATGCGGCATCCACTCGATAGCTGCCGCAAAAAAATGCCCTCAGCCCGGCATCGTCAAACAGGCCGGCCTGCGGTCCCGCCACCACGCGCAGCGGCGCGTCCAGTGACGGGACGGGTGGGCGGGCGCGCAACAGATGCATTTCACCCGCCGGGGTAGCGCATGCCAGCGTATCGCCCATGCGCAGCGCGCGCCCCTGGTATCCGCCGAACCCGGCCGGCAGCAGCGTGCTGCGGCTGCCCAGCACGCGTGGCACCGCCAGCCCGCCGCGCACCGCCAGCCAGCAGCGGCAACCCGTCTCCGCCCGCTCCAGGTTCAGGATCTCGCCTGCCGCCAGCAACAGGGTTTCGTTCCACGCTGGCGCGCCCCCCTTGCTTCGCGTCGCCATAAAGCGCGCGCCGGCGAGTGCCACGACGCCCCCCAGCGGAAACCGCAACGACGGCCCGGCAAGCAGGATTTCCAGCCCTGCGGCCGCCTCATCGTTGCCCACCAGCCGGTTGGCCGCCGCCAGCGCCGGCGGATCGGCCGCGCCGCCGGCGGGCACGCCGAGCGCCCCCCAGCCGGGCCGGCCCAGATCCATCACCAGGTCGCAGCGGCCGGCGCGCAGCACTTCGATCATTTGGGCACAAAACGCACGCGGTCGCCCGGCATCAGCAAGGCGGGCGCATGACGCTGCGGATCGAACAATACGGCTGCGGTGCGGCCGACGATCTGCCAGCCGCCGGGTCCGCCGGCCGGATAAATGCCGGCGTATGCGCCGCCGATGGCCACGCTGCCCGCCGCCACCCGGAGCCGCGGCGACGCCCGGCGCGGTGCGTGGAGGCCGGCAGGCAGCCCGCGCAAATAGGGAAACCCCGGCTGGAAACCCAGGAAAGCGACGGTGTACTCCACTGCCGCATGACTATGGATATAGCCGGCGGTATCCATGCCCGCCCGTTCCGCCAGCCTCGACAAATCCGGCCCTGCGGACCCGCCGTACTCCACCACGATCTCATGCAGCTTTCCGCTGGCAGCCGGCGCGTCCGCCAGCGGTGCCGTCAGCGCCGCGCGCAGGCCCGGCGAAACCGCCGCGCCGCGCCGCAATATCAGCAGCACGCTGTCATCCGACGGAATCACGTCTTCAAGCTCCGCAAAACGCTGGGCGCTCAGCATGGCGTAGCGCGCCAGCGTTGCCTCCCCGGTCGCCACCCGCAAGCCGCGCTCGCTCAGCCAGCGCCACGCCGGGGCCGGCTGAACGGTCTGCAGCTTTATTTCAGGAGGCTTCTGTTCGGCGTTTTGCATAATGCGGCGAATGATCCGTACGTCCTGCATTATCGCAAATCCGTCCGGCTGCCCTGCCTGTTTTCGGCCAGGCGGAACGCCCCCGCTGGCGGCCGCCACCCCCATCCCGTCGATGCGGGCAACAAAAAGGGGGTTTCACGTGAAACCCCCTTGCTAGGCTACTGCCGGCAATCGGACTGGCGATCAGTCCTTGAAGCGTCCACGCACGCCGACACGGTTGCCGCCGCGGTTGTCATTGCCGAAGCTGCGCGGCTGGCCAGCGCGCGCGCTGTTGCCGCGATCGCCGTAGCTGCGGCCGGCGCCGGCGGATTTGGCTTTCGCCTCGCGTTCACGTTTTGCCCAGTATTCAACGCTGTTGCCGTTGACTTCGACCGCAGGCGCGGCGCCGCCGCGATAAGCGTCGTTGCGCGGCGGCCGGTCGCCGGTCATGCGCGGCACGTCGGACGGGCCACGCACGGCATTTTCAAACCGGTTGCCGCGAGCGGGCCGGTCGCTGCCGGGGCGCGCATCGGCGCGGTAGCCGCGGTCGCGATTGTCGCGGCTGTCGCCGCGCGGCGGGCGATCGCCGTAGCTGCGGGGCTCGCTGCGTTCACCAAAGCTGCGCTTGTCGCCGAAACCGCCGCGCGGGCCATTGTTGCTGCGCGGACGACCGGCCGCAGGGCGACCGGACGCCGGCTTCTGGGTCGGCTCCAGTCCCGGCAGGGTATGCACCTCGATGCGGTTGCCGGTGTAGCGCTCGATGTTCTTCACCAGTCCGCCTTCGCGCATCCCGGCGAAGCTCACCGCGATGCCGGTACGGCCGGCACGGCCGGTGCGGCCGATGCGGTGGACGTAGTCCTCGGCCTGGCGCGGCAGGTCGAAGTTGATGACGTGGCTGATGCTCGCCACGTCGATGCCGCGCGCGGCAACGTCGGTGGCAACCAGCACCTTGGTGCGGCCTTCGCGCAGGCGCTGCAGCGCACGGTTGCGCTGACCCTGCTGCATGTCGCCGTGCAGCGCGTCGGAGGCGAAGCCGCTGTCGGCCAAGAGATCGGAGATTTCCTCGGTGCTGCGCTTGGTCGAGGCGAACACGATGGCCTGCACCATCTCCACGTCGCGCAGCAGCGCGTCGAGCAGGCGGTTCTTGTGATCCATGTTGTCGGCAAACAGCAGGCGCTGCTCGATCTTGGACTCCTTGTGCGGCACTGCTTCGATCTCGATACGCTGCGCATCGCGGGTCAGTTCGCGCGCCAGGTTGCCGACCACGCCGTCGAGCGTGGCCGAGAACAGCAGCGTCTGGCGCTCGGCCGGGCAACGCGCGGCGATCGCCTTGATGTCGTCAACAAAGCCCATGTCCAGCATGCGGTCGGCTTCGTCCAGCACCAGCACTTCCAGGCGCGAGAAGTCGATCTTGCCGCGCTCCAGATGGTCGATCAGGCGGCCCGGGGTCGCCACCACCACGTCGACCGGCTGCGACAGGCGCTTCAGCTGCAGGCCGTAGGGCGCGCCGCCGACCAGGCAGGCGGTGCGGAAGCGGCGCAGATCCTTGCCATAGGTCATGGCGGATTTCTCGACCTGCAGCGCGAGTTCGCGCGTCGGGGTCAGCACCAGCACGCGCGGGCCCATGCTCTTGACCGTCGGCTCGGCCTGCAGGCGCTGGATCGACGGCAGCAGAAACGCCGCCGTCTTGCCGCTGCCGGTATGCGACGACACCAGCAGATCGCGGCCGGTCAGCGCGGCGGGAATCGCCAGCGTTTGAACCGGGGTGGCGTTTTCGTAGCCCGCGGCCAGCACGGATTTAAGGATGAGGGGATCAAGCCCCAGTTCGGAAAAGCTCATGGCAATACCTTTTTCAGTGCGCTCAAACGCGCAAAACAAACCTGCGCCCGGTTCAGAACCAGACAGGTCAGAAAATACGAACCGGATAGAAGCGGCGTTTTGAAAACGCCCAACGGGTCGCGTCGATCACATCGGCGCCAACCACAAGACTTGTCGCTGCCGGTTGCGGAAACTGACCGGCGGCACAAAAGAGAGGTCGAAGACGATGGGGCTGTGAGAACAGTCCCGAGGCACGGCGGCAAAAGCCAGATCTGCCCACTGCTGTATGCACAACTCGACGGAGTCTATCAGAAAACGCTGATTTTCCCGAGCGTTTTTTTATGCGTGATAGTAAAGCTTGTGGTAAAGCCCGCCGCGCTCGATCAACTCATCGTGGCCGCCCTCTTCCACCACGCGGCCGTTTTCGAACACCAGGATGCGGTCGGCCTGCCTCACGGCGGACAGCCGATGGGCGATGATGAGGGTGGTGCGCCCGCTCAGAAACCCGGCGAGCGCCTGGTGCAGCCGCCGTTCGGTATCGGTGTCGAGCGCGGAGGTGGCTTCGTCGAGGATGACGATCTGGGGTTTGGCGACGATCATGCGCGCAATCGCCAGACGTTGCCGCTGCCCGCCGGACAGGCGCACGCCCTGCCGCCCCACCACCGTATCCAGCGCGTGCGGCAGCGCGGCGATGGCGTCCTTCAGCTGGGCGATCTCCAGCGCCTGCCACAGCGCGGCGTCGCCGGTTTCGCGCCCCAGGGTCAGATTGGCGCGCACGCTGTCGTTGAACAGCACCGGGTGCTGCAGTACCACGCCGACATGCTCGCGTACGGTTTCCCAGCCGATCTCGGTAACCGCCGTGTCGCCATACAGAATCCGTCCGGCGCGGACCGGATACAGTCCCAGCAAGGCCTGCACCAGGGTCGACTTGCCGCCGCCGGAAGCCCCCACCAGCGCCACCTTCTCGCCCGCCGCCACCGTGAGACTGACGTCGTCCAGCACCGTCTCGCCGTCCGCATAGGCAAAGCTGACGTGGTCGAGCGCAATGCCGACGGTGGACTGGCCGGCGAACGGATCGCGCAGCGCGGGGTGCTGCGGTTCGCTGTGCAGGCCGAGCAGGGCATTGATCCGTCCCAGCGCGGCATTGGCGGCAAACCACGCGTACTGCATGTTCACCAGTTCCTGCACCGGGGTCATCATGAACCACAGGTAGCCGAACACCGCCAGCATCTCGCCGATGGACAGATCGGAAAACACCACCATCAACATCGCGCCGGCACGGAAGGCATCGAAGCCGGCAAGGAAAACGAAGAAGGAAATCCGGCTCATCGCATCCGACTTCCAGGCGAACGCCGCCGCGTGCCGGCGGATATCGGCCGCCTTTGCGGTCACCCGCGCCAGGTAATGCTGTTCGCGGTTCATCGCGCGGATCTGCGTCAAGGCATCGAGCGTCTCGGACAGCGTCTCCTGAAACACCTCGAAGGCGCGGTTCTCGTGCTTTTTCAGATCCTTCACCCGCTTGCCGAGCCGGACGGAAAACAGGATCACGACCGGATTCAGCAGCAGGATGAACAGCGCCAGCTGCCAGTGCATCCAGAACAGCACGGCCGCCACACCCACCAGCGTCAGCACCGACACCACCAGGCCCGAAATCGACGAACCGAGAAAGCTGTCGATGGCGTTGAGATCGGTCACGAAATGCGAGGCGACCCGGCCTGCGCCCACCGTCTCGAATTCCGACAGCGCAATGCGCGACAGCCGGGAGAGCATGCGCACCCGGATGCGGTACACAACGTCCTTGGCCAGCAGCGAAAACGTCCGCCCCTGCCACACGTTGAGCAGGATCGATATCAGCCGCAGCCCCACCGTCAGCAGCAACGCCATGCCGATGAACAGCAGCGGGCCGTGCCAGGCGGCCGGAAACCACGCGCCGAAGGCGGCGACCATCCTGCCCGGGTGATGCAGCAGCACTTCGTCCACCATCAACGGCAGCAGCAGCGGCACCGGCACCGCTGCCGCCACCGCCAGCAAGGCGGCAAGGTTGCCCTGCAGCAGCCGCGCGCGATGGATTTTGAGTTCGTCGGCGATACCGCGCCAGGTCAGCATGACGGGCAACCCTGAGGGAAGGAACACGTTTCAAGCATAAGCGCTGGCGCAGCCCGGTAAAAGACCCGGCGGCCGCTCACTTGCCGATGCAGAACTTGCTGAAGATTTCGCCCAGCAAATCGTCGGCGGTGAATTCCCCGGTGATGTCCGACAGGGCGGCCTGCGCCAGCCGCAGTTCTTCGGCAAACAGTTCCAGTTGCGTTGCCGCCTGGCGCGCCGCCGCCAGGTGCGCGGCGCCACGGGCAAGCGCGTCCAGATGCCGCGCGCGCGCCATGAACGCGCCTTCGCCCGCCGACTGCCAGCCCGCTGCCTCGAGCAGCTTGCCGCGCAGCAGTTCGACGCCGGCTCCGGTTTTGGCGGAAAGCCAGATTTCGTCGCCCGCCGCGCGCGGCGCCTCGGCGCTAACGTCGATCTTGTTGTGGATGGTCAGCCGCGCCACCGCGGGCAGGCGCGCCAGAATCGCCGCCTCGCGTTCGCCCAGGCCATGCGCCGCATCCACCAGCAGCAGCGCCACGTCGGCTTTTTCCACGGCGGCCCAGGTACGCGCAATGCCGAGTTGTTCCACCGGATCATCGGTATCGCGCAGGCCTGCCGTGTCGACGATGTGCAGCGGCACTCCGCGAATCTGGATCGCTTCGCGCACGGTGTCGCGCGTGGTGCCGGCGATCTCGGTGACGATCGCCGCCTCGAATCCTGCCAACTGGTTCAACAGGCTCGACTTGCCGACGTTCGGCTGGCCGATCAGTACCACCGTCAGGCCTTCGCGCAGCAGCGCGCCCTGTTTCGCCTGCGCGCGCACCGCGGCGAGGCTGGCGTCGATGCGGTCGAGACGGCCGAAGGCATCCGCCTGCTGCAGAAAATCGATTTCTTCTTCGGGAAAGTCGAGCGTGGCTTCCACCAGCATGCGCAGGCGGGTGAGCGCCTTGACCAGCTCGGCTATCCGCGCGGAAAACGCGCCCGAAAGCGAACGCATGGCCGAGCGCGCCGCCTCGCCCGAGGCGGCATCGATCAGGTCGGCCACCGCCTCGGCCTGCGCCAGATCGAGCTTGCCGTTGAGGTAGGCGCGCCGGGTGAATTCGCCCGGCCCGGCCAGCCGCGCGCCCAGCTCGACGCAGCGTTGCAGGATCAGATCGAGGACCGCCGGTCCGCCGTGCCCTTGCAACTCCAGCACGTGCTCGCCGGTAAACGAATGCGGCGCGGCAAAATAAAGCGCGATGCCCTCGTCGATCACCCCGCCGCAGCCATCGATGAAACGGGCGAAGGTCGCGTGCCGCGCTTCCGGAACGCGCCCGAGAACCGCGATGGCAAGCGGGGCGACGTCCGCCCCCGACACCCGCACCACCCCCACCCCGCCACGGCCGGGCGCGGTGGCAATGGCGGCGATCAGGTCAGGCTTTGGCGGAAGCGGTTTTGCCACCGCCCTCGACCTGCTTGTTGATCGCCCACTGCTGCGCGATCGACAGGATGTTGTTGGCGACCCAGTACAGCACCAGGCCTGCCGGGAAGAACACGAACATCACGGTAAACGCCACCGGCATGATCATCATGATCTTGGCCTGCATCGGATCCATCGGCTGCGGGTTGAGCTTGACCTGCAGGACCGAGGTGATGCCCATGATGATCGGCAGGATGAACCAGGGATCGGGCGCGGTCAGGTCGGTGATCCAGCCGAGCCAGGGTGCGCCGCGCATCTCGACCGCGGCGAGCAGCACCCAGTACAGCGCGATGAACACCGGAATCTGGATCAGGATCGGCAGGCAGCCGCCGAGCGGGTTGATCTTCTCGGTCTTGTACATCTCCGCCATCGCCTGATGCAGCTTGGCGCGGTCGTCGCCAAAGGTTTCCTTCAGCTGCTGCAGGCGCGGGGTCAGCTTCTTCATCTTGGCCATCGACTTGTAGCCCGCTGCCGACAACGGGTACAGCGCCAGCTTGAGGAGTATGGTCAGAATGATGATAGCCCAGCCCCAGTTGCCCACCAGGCGCTCGATTTTTTCCAGCGACCAGAAGATGGGGTAGGCCAGCGGCGTCAGCCAGCCGTAATCGCGCGCGTGCTCCAGGCCGGGAGCGGTTTTCTCCAGCAGGCTCTGGGTTTGCGGCCCGGCATACAAGGGCACGGTGAAGGTCTTTTGCTGGCCGGGCGCGAGCGTGCCTTCGGCCAGAATCACCCCGTTGGAATACAGGCCGTCGCCCAGCGCACGGGTGTAGTACTCGCGCTTGACGCCATCCTCGGGCAGCCAGGCCGACACGAAATGGTGCTGCACCATCCCCACCCAGCCGTTATTGGCGGTTTTCTCGAATTCGGCCTTGCCTGCCTGAATGTCATTGAACGCGACTTTCTGGAATTTCATCGCATCCGTATAGAAAGCCGGGCCGGTGTAAGTATGCAGGAAAAAAGACGAGCCGCGCGGCGCCTCGGCATGGCGGGTGAACTGGTAATACGGGGTCAGTTCGATGGGCTGCGACCCGTTGTTGCTGACCCGGGTTCTGACGGCGATCTGATAGCTTCCGCGCTTGAAAACATAGGTTTTTTCAACACGCACGCCGGTGGCCGGATCATTCCATACCAGCGGCACTTCCAGTTGGGCGGCGCCGCCGGCGAGGCGATAAATGCCGGGATTGAGCTGAAACACGCTACGGTGCGTCGGCAGGTCTTTCCCCACTAGGCCGCTTTGCGCCAGATACGGCCGTGTCCTGTCGTCCTCGAACAGGGTGAAGACCTGGTTCTTGTCTTCCGTCTCGCGGTACGGCAACAACTGCAGTTGACGCAGGTCGCCGCCGTTGGCGTCGATGGTGGCGCGCAGCACGTCGGTTTCCACCTGCGCGCGCTGCCCCTTGGCAAAACCGGCCTGCGCCGGTGCCGCTGCGGCCGGTGCGTTCAGCGCCTGGCTGGGAGTGGGCGCACTGACCGTGGCTGGCGCAACCGGAGCCGGCGCGTGTTTGTCCTGCCAGGTTTCCCATAACAAGAGCAGCGAGAAGGAAAAAACAATGAAAAGGATCAGCCGCTGGTTATCCATGAGACGAGACGCGTTTAGTTGGAAGAGAATTCCGGCGCTGCTTCGCCTGCCGGAGCGGTCGGCCATTTTGCCATGGCCCGGTGGCCGGCGCGCTGGAAGGTACGCGGCAGATCGCGCGCCTCTTTCCCGGGAACCGGCTTGGCAATCAGGCGCACGACAAAATCACAGGCAGGCAGCTCCGGCAGCATCTGCCGGAAGCTTTCCCGCACGCACCGCTTGACGCGGTTGCGATCCACCGCACGCGCCAGCAGGCGTTTGGCAATCACCATCCCCAGCCGCGGGTGGCCCACCTGGTTGGGGCGCGCCATCACCATCACGTAATCCGTTCGAGCGCGCTGGTTGTCGGCAAACACCCGGTCGAAATCGGCTTTGTCGACCAGGCGCGCGTCGCGGAGGCGCACGCCACCCGCTTTGTTTGGGTGCGCGTCGATTAGACGGCCAGACGGGCGCGGCCTTTGGCGCGGCGCGCATTGATCACGGCGCGTCCAGCCTTGGTTTTCATGCGGGCACGAAAACCGTGGGTACGCTTGCGGCGGACGGTGGAGGGCTGATAAGTGCGTTTCATGACATATCCTTTCTGGCTGGCGCTGACCAGGCCCGCCCGAGGCAGGATGGCCAAACACAAAAAAATTTGTTGAAAAACCGCGTATTAGACGCCCCCCACCGGGGCACTGTCAAGTTTGTTTCGACCCGCCGCGCCGGGCCCGGCGCGCTGCGCCTGTGGATAACCTCGTCGAAGGGGAGTAAGATTCGCGTTTGAATCCCAATGCAGCTTTCCGCCCCCGCCCCCTCGACTATGGATTCCTTCTGGGCCCTTTGCCAAGAGCGCTTCCGCGCCAATCTGACCCAGCAGCAATTCAGCACATGGATCAAGCCCCTGGTATTTGACGACGCCGGCGGCGAGGTGCGCATCCTGGCGCCCAACCATTTCGTGATGGACTGGGTGCGCGAGAAATTCGCCGAGCACATCGACGTCTGGGCGCAGGAATTTTACGCCCGCCCGGTTGCCATCACCTACGCGCTCGGCAAAAAAACCAGCGCCCCGCGCGCACCTTCCGCGCCGCTGCCGGTTACGCATTCCGCCGCGCTCCCGGCCAGTGCTGCCGCCCCCGTCCAGCTTGGCCTGCGCATCAATCCGGGATTCACTTTCGATAATTTCGTTTCCGGCCGCGCCAACCAGCTGGCACGCGCCGCCGCTCTGCAAATTGCCGACAATCCGGGGGTGGCCTACAACCCCCTGTTCGTCTACGGCGGCGTCGGCCTGGGCAAGACGCACCTGCTGCAGGCCATCGGCAATACCGTGCGCCTGGCCACGCCGGATGCGCGTATCAGCTATATCCATGCCAACGATTACGTCGACGACGTGGTCAAGGCCTACCTCAACAAGCAGTTCGACGACCTCAAGCGGCGCTACATGTCGCTCGACCTGCTGCTGATCGACGACATCCAGTTCCTGGCCAAGAAGGACCGTACCCAGGAGGAATTTTTCTACGTATTCAACTCGCTGATCGAGAACAAGAAACAGATCGTCATCACCTGCGACACCTTCCCCAAGGAAATCAGCGGGCTGGACGATCGCCTGAAATCGCGCTTCGCCTGGGGTCTGACCGTCGCCGTCGAGCCGCCGGAACTGGAAATGCGGGTTGCCATCCTGCTGGCCAAGGCGCAGGCAGAAGACATCAAGCTCGACGAAAACGTCGCCTTTTTCATCGCCAAGCAGGTACGCTCCAACGTGCGCGAACTCGAAGGCGCCTTGAAGCGGGTGATCGCATTCTCGCGCTTCCACGAAAAGCCGATCACCCTGGAACTGGTGAAAGAAGCCCTGCGCGACCTCATCGCTTCGACCTCGCGTATCGTCTCGATCGAGAACATCCAGAAAACCGTCGCCGATTTCTACAAGATCAAGGTGGCCGACATGTTCTCCAAGAAACGCACGCGCAATCTTGCGCGGCCGCGCCAGATCGCCATGGCGCTGGCGAAGGAACTGACCAACCAGAGCCTGCCGGAAATCGGCGAATCGTTCGGCGGGCGCGACCACACCACGGTGATCCATGCCTGCCGCAAGGTGGCCGAGCTGCGCGAGACCGAAGCCGACATCGGGCGCGACTATCTGGTGTTATTACAAAGCCTGACTGGCTGAGGATGAAATGTGGATAAAACGGATCCAGCGTCGCGAGCGGAAAATCCATCCCCATCCCTCCCACCTTGCCAAGGCTTTACCCACACCCATAAAAGCATAACAACAGACTGTTTCAATTGAATAAAAAACCTTATCCCCAGTTTCAGGCCGCCTTTATTATGATTCTCAGGAATATATAAATGCTATTAATACAAAGCGAACGCAACGCCCTTCTTGCTTCTCTCTCCGCCGTGGTCGGGGTGGTCGAGCGGCGCCATACCCTGCCCATCCTGTCCAATCTGCTGCTGGAGAAAAAAGCCGGCAAGCTGACCTTGCTGGCCACCGATCTGGAATTGCAGGTCAGCACCCAGCTGGAGAACGCGGAAGCCGGCGAAGACTTCGCCATCACCATCGCTGCGCGCAAGCTGTTCGACATCGTGCGTGCCCTGCCCGACACCGCCAAGGTCAAGCTCGATACCAAGGACAGCCAGGTGGTGGTGAGCGCGGGAAAATCGCGTTTCACCCTGCAGACCCTGCCCGCTGCGGATTTTCCGCGGGTAGAAACCGGGGCAGGCCTGGGCGAGGCGATCCGCCTGCCGCAAAAAACACTGAAGCGCCTGCTGCAACTGGTGCAGTTCGCCATGGCCAGCCAGGACATCCGCTACTACCTCAACGGCATGTTGCTGGTATTGGACGGCAAGCAACTGCGCGTGGTGGCTACCGACGGCCACCGGTTGAGCTATGCTGAAACCCAGCTCGAATCCGAGGCCGAAGCGCGCGAGGTCATCATCCCGCGCAAGACCGTGGTCGAGCTCTCCAAACTATTGGGCGATACGGAAGATCCGGTCGAGCTGCGCATCGGCACGAACCAGGTCACCATCACCCTGCCCGGCACCGAACTGGTGACCAAGGTGGTGGACGGCAAATTCCCCGACTACCAGCGCGTCATCCCGGCCAACCAGCCGCGCCACCTCAAGGCCAACCGCCAGAGCGTGATGCAGGCCTTGCAGCGCGCAGCGATTCTGTCGAACGAAAAGTTCCGCGGCGTGCGCCTGGTGATGAGCGAGAACACGCTGGGCATCGTCTGCAACAATAACGAACAGGAAGAAGCCGCCGACGAAATCGAAGTCAGCTACAACGGCGATCCGCTCGACGTCGGCTTCAACGTGACCTACCTGCTCGATGGCTTGGGCGCGGTCAATACCGAGGAAGTCACGCTTTCGCTGGGCGACGCCAACAGCAGCATGCTGCTGACCAGCGAAGGCGAACCCGGCTTCAAGTACGTCGTGATGCCGATGCGCATCTAGGCCGGACGATCATTTCCTCACACCTTGCAACAACCGGCAGCAATGCCCCACGAGGTATAAACACCATGAGCGACAAGCCCGACAACGCGATGCCCGATGACGTGAACGGAGGCTACGACGAAGACAGCATCCAGCAGCTGGAAGGCCTGGAAGCGGTGCGCAAGCGGCCCGGCATGTACATCGGCGATACATCCGACGGCACCGGCCTGCACCATATGGTGTTCGAAGTGCTGGACAACGCCATCGACGAGGCGCTGGCGGGTTGGTGCGACGACATCAAGGTCATTATCCACCCCGACAACTCGATTTCGATTTCCGACAACGGGCGCGGCATTCCGGTTGGCGTGAAGCTCGACGACAAGCACGAACCGAAGCGCAGCGCGGCCGAGATCGTCCTGACCGTGCTGCACGCCGGCGGCAAGTTCAACCAGAACAGCTACAAGGTATCGGGCGGCCTGCACGGCGTCGGCGTGTCGTGCGTCAACGGCCTGTCGAAGTGGATGAGGCTCATCGTGCGCCGCGACGGCAAGAAATACGCGCTCGAATTCAACCGCGGCAAGGTCGTCGACCGTGTCATCGAGATGCAGAACGGCGTCGAAGTTTCACCCATGAAGATCGTCGGCGAGACCCAGAATCGCGGCACCGAAGTGCATTTCCTGGCCGACGAGGAAATCTTCGGCAAGGTCGAGTTCCACTTCGACATCCTCGCCAAGCGCATCCGCGAACTGTCCTTCCTCAACAACGGCGTGAAGATCGAGCTGATCGACCATCGCGACGGCAAGAGCGAAAACTTCGCGCACTCGGGCGGCGTAAAAGGTTTCGTCGAGTACGTGAACCGGGTCAAATCGGTGCTGCACCCGAAAGTTTTCCATGCCGTAGGCGAAAAGGACGGCATGGTCGTCGAAGTCGCGATGCAGTGGAACGACAGCTATTCCGAAACCGTTCAATGCTTCACCAACAACATTCCACAGCGCGATGGCGGCACCCACCTGACCGGCCTGCGCATGGCGATGACACGGGTGTTGAACAAATATATCGAAGAAAACGAGCTGGCGAAAAAAGCCAAGGTCGAAACCACCGGCGACGACATGCGCGAGGGTCTGACCTGCGTGCTGTCGGTCAAGGTGCCCGAGCCCAAGTTCTCCTCGCAGACCAAGGACAAGCTGGTTTCCAGCGAAGTACAGCCGGTGGTGCAGGAAGTGGTCGGGCAGAAACTTGCCGAATATCTGCTGGAAAACCCCAGCGATGCCAAGCTCTTGTGCAACAAGATCGTCGAAGCGGCGCGTGCCCGCGATGCGGCGCGCAAGGCGCGTGAGATAACGCGTCGAAAAGGCGTCATGGATGGCCTCGGCCTGCCCGGGAAACTCGCCGACTGTCAGGAAAAAGATCCCGCATTGTGCGAAATCTACCTAGTCGAGGGCGATTCCGCAGGCGGCTCGGCCAAGCAGGGACGCGACCGCAAATTCCAGGCCATCCTGCCGCTCAAGGGCAAGATCCTCAACGTCGAGCGCGCGCGTTTCGACAAGGTCATCGGCAGCCAGGAAATCGCCACCCTGATCACCGCGCTCGGCACCAGCATCGGCAAGGAGGATTACAACCCGGACAAGCTGCGCTACCACCGCATCATCATCATGACCGATGCCGACGTCGACGGCGCGCACATCCGCACCCTGCTGCTGACTTTTTTCTATCGCCAGATGCCCGAGCTGGTCGAGCGCGGGCATATCTACATCGCCCAGCCGCCGCTTTACAAGGTCAAGCATGGCCGCTCCGAACGCTACATCAAGGACGAACATGCGCTCAAGGAACACCTCATGGCCGAGGCGATGAAGGAGGCCGAACTGACGCCGATGGACGGCGCCATGCCGATCGCCGGCGAAGCGCTGGAAACGCTGGCGCGCGAGTACTTCCTGGCCGAAGCGGTGGGCGAACGCCTGGGCCGCCTGCTGCCGGATGACGTGCTGCAGGCCCTGATGCGCATTCCGCGCCTGAACCTGGCCGACAGCGGCGCTGCGATGCAGAGCGAAGCCAGCCTCGGCGCGGCGCTGGATGCGCAGAAATTCGAGGTTGCCGCCGAATACGTCAGCGAGACCGACAGCCATCGCCTGCGCATCACCCGCCACGCCCACGGCAACGCGCACGTCAGCTTCCTCGAAGCGGATCTGCTCGAATCCGGCGACTACAGTCAGCTCGTCAAGGTCGGTGATTTGCTGCGCGACCTGATCGGCCTCGGCGCCCGCGCCAAGCGCGGCGAGAAGGAAATCCCGGTGCAGAGCTTCCGCGAGGCGATGGACTGGTTCCTCGCCGAAGTCAAACGCGGCATGAGCATCCAGCGCTACAAGGGGCTGGGCGAAATGAACCCCGCCCAGTTGTGGGAAACCACGATGGACCCCAAGGTGCGCCGGCTGATGAAGGTGCAGATCGAGGACGCAATCTCGGCCGATCAAATCTTCACCACCCTGATGGGCGACGAAGTCGAACCGCGCCGCAATTTCATCGAAACCAATGCGTTGGGCGTGCGCAACCTCGATGTATAAATGTGTAGGATTCCATTGAAATCTAGATTTCCCCCAAAACTTTGGATTTCTTAGGAATTGAAAAAAGGCCAACCTAGCAGGTTGGCCTTTTTGTTATCTGGAAAGCTTCAACGACATCTTTGCTGGCAGGCGATAGCTTTTGGATAAGAGCGGCTGAGCAGAATGTTGTTGTTACCGTCCGTTAATCGGCCGAAGCGGTCTTTTCGCTTGTGGGGAATGAGCGGCAGCAGCGAAACCTAAACCTGCCGTACGGAAATTCAAGCAAATGCCTTTGGGGGCGCAGTCTCAGTCGAATACCCTCATGCAAGACCTGCCCCAAGTTGCATAGACCCATAATTGATTGTTCTCTGTAAAATCGAAAAAAAGTCGAAGGTAAACTGAATGGCGATGTTAAAGCGCAGGTCACCCCGTTCCAACAGGCGAAGAACCGAGGTTCCGGGCCAGGCATTGGGTTATTCCCTTCAGTACACGCGCATGACGCAACTCCTCTTGGAGTCGCCCACCGGGAGCTTCTGTAGCATTGAATACCTTGACGATGTCGCCCAGCAGCATGCAGATAAGGGCACGCGCTTGATCCAGAGCAAGAGCGCGTTGACGGCCAATCCAGTCGCCGATCGCGCCAAGTCGCTATGGAAGACGCTGTCTAATTGGACGAGGTTGGCGTCAGATTTTGGTTGTGATCTGGAGAAGACGATTTTCGAGATCTATGTCTCTCGTCCGGTTGGTGGGAAACTCGTCGAGGCATTTACCAGTGCCCGTACGCCGGCAGATGCGCGAGCGGCCATTGCGCAAGCGCGCGACGCCTTGTGGGGGAGTTCGCCGGACTTCATGTTGAAAAGCACAGTGGCAGACGAGATCGCTCCCTATTTGGAGCACGTGTTCAATGCAGACCCAGCCTGCCTAGAACGGATCATCTGCAACTTCCAGTTGACCTATGGCAGCGGGAGCCCCCAAGCCGACATTGAGGCCGTGATTCGCAGCCATCCGGTTTCCCCCTCTAAGGTTGCCGACATCGCCGACCACATGTGCGGAGTCGTGAAGCGGCGGGTGGATGAGTTGTTAGAGGCTGGGCTGCCAGCCGTCATTGCCCGTGACGAGTTCTACGATTGGTACGCCTCCTATCTGCGCAAGGTCGATCGAGATACCGTGCTGTTGAGCCGTGCCACGCCGCCGAGCGAAGAGGACTCCCGAGGCCAATTGCCGAAGATCTTTGTTCAGCAATTGGACCTCATCGGACTGCCCTTCGAAGACAAGCTAGAGGCCGTGAGCGACTACCTGATGGCCGCGGCCGACCGCGTAAGCTGGGCCCTCAGCGGAGAAGTTGATGTGTCCTCGTTCGATGATCTGGACGCCGTGCTGAAGCGGAATTGGAAGAGCAAGCGACGCATCTGTGGAATCGAGCATAGTAGCAAGCCAGCCGATCTGCAGGGACAGCTGTTGTACTCTGATTGCACGGGCCTCACAGTTTCCCTACAAGCCATGCAGCCGCCGGACCACTTCATTCCGGGGTGTTTTCACCGGCTGGCCGATGATATGTCGATTGGTTGGCATCCAGATTACGAGCAGCATCTCAAGGCCAAGAGAGTCGCGTGACGATGCTGGCCCGGGAGGCGCAGAACATCCAGAACCCGGCGCTTGGCGCTGCTGTCCTTTGGCGCTTTTGCTGTAGATACGTCGAAGCCCATCCCGGCGGCGACTTACCGCGCTTGCCGCTATTGTTCCTTGTGCTTCCCATCGTGTTGCACCAAGCGACAGCCGAGCTTCTACGGCGCACTCGGCCCAGCTCGGGGCTTCGGGCCTTTGCTGCGAAGTTTGGGGATTCACAGGTCTCGAAGCAGGACCTGCTCCTCCAGATCCACGAGCGTGCGGTCCGCTGGCGCGCACTCAGCCTCCAATCGATCGAACTAGCCGCGGCCGGTTACCTGATCCACCTGTCCGACAGTGGCGAAGTGATTCCTTTGTCGCGGACCAAGGCGCGCGGTCTTCCGGATGAAGTGAAGCAACTTCTGGCCGACGCAGAAAAGCTCGGCGCGTGGTGTGGCCAACTGACGCTGCACGAAGTGACGACAACGCTGAAGGTAAAGCTCTAATGTATCTGCAGATTCGAGAAATTGTGCTCTGGCCGCGCGACCCAAGCTTCGAGCCGCGTCGCCTCCAGTTCCAACTTGGGAAGGTGAACGTCATCAGCGGCGCGTCGAGAACCGGCAAGTCCGCCGTCATTCCCATCATCGACTACTGCCTGGGTGCGGGGACATGCTCGATTCCAGTCAAGACCATTCGTAAGTACTGCGAGTGGTTCGGTGTCGTGTTGGCGACCGCGCAGGGTGACAAGCTGCTAGCCCGGCGGGAGCCCGGTGCGCAACGCAGTACCGATGACATGTATCTATTGGAAGCGGAATGGATCACGGATATCCCGCGCCGCATCGCCAAGAACATCAATGCTGACGCAGTGAAGCGGCTGCTCGACGAACTCGCGGGCCTGTCCACGCTCGACTTCTCGGGGGGCGCCGAGGTGACTGGGTTCGACGGCCGCCCCAGCTTCCGCGATCTGGCGGCGTTCACGTTCCAGCCGCAGAACGTCATCGCCAATCCGGATGTGTTGTTCTTCAAGGCCAATACCTACGAGCACCGCGAGAAGCTCCGGAAAATCTTCCCGTATGTGCTCCGAGCAGTGACGCCAGCTTTGATGGCTAAGCAGTTCGAACTCGGACGCACGCGACAAGACCTGCGCCGCAAAGAGCGGGAGCTTAGGGACGCCCAGGAGGTGTCTGTGCGCTGGCTGGCTGACCTGAAGGCGAAGTTCAGCGAGGCCCAAGAGCTGGGGCTAGCTGCCAAACCGGAGCAGGAGTTATCGCGTGACCAAATGATCGAGCAGCTGGAAGAAATCGTCGCGCGCACGGATCTCACGTTGTCGGTGAGCTCCTCGACCATCTCGGACGCGTTGCGCGAACTCAGCGACCTTGAGGACGAGGAGCGCGGAGTGTCGCGTGAACTTACGTCCTTGCGCCATCGACTCGGCGAGATGAACCGCATGAGCGTCGGCGTCGACCAATATCAGTCTGCTCTCTCGCTACAGAGAGGTCGCCTGCAATTGTCGAGTTGGTTGGTGTCGCACACCGGCGAAGGGGCGGACTGCCCGATGTGTGGCAGCCATACGGAGTCGGCCAAGCGCAAGCTTGCAGTACTGTCAGAGCGCCTGCAGGAAGTCGAGGCCGAGGCTGGCGTTGACAAGGAGTTGCCGGCGGCCTTTGATCGCGAGCTGCAGCGAGTGACCAAAGAGGTCGGACTGGCGACAGAGCGGTTGCGCTCGGTCCAGATTCGCAAGCGTGCTTTGTCGGGGCGTTCGGACGAGGCACGCCAGCGGCAGTTTGAGGCACAACGGGCCGAGCGGTTTGTCGGCAACCTCGAGTCCGCCTTAGACCTGCATCGGCGGTTGGGCAGCGACAGCGAACTCGTCGAGGAGGTCGGGCGTCTGAGGGAACTGGCGCAGCGGTTGGAGGCCGATTTGCGCGAACAGGACGTCGAAGCTCACAAGCGCCGGGCGCTACACGCCATCAGCAACAATGCGGGGCGGCTCCTACCGTACCTCGATGTCGAGAGCCCGAGCGACCCTATCTCCCTGGAAATCAACGACCTGACGATCAAAGTGCACGGCGCGGAACGTGACGACTACCTGTCCGAGATTGGCAGTGGCTCCAACTGGCTCTCCTATCACCTAGCGGTGCTACTGGCGCTCCATCAATTCTTCCTGTCTCAAGGCAGGGGGGCCGTCCCTGCGTTCCTTGTGCTTGACCAGCCGAGCCAGGTCTATTTTCCGAAGCGCATCGTGGCGCGGCGGGGGGATGAAGAAGGCGAGGAGGTCGAGGAGCCCCAACTTCGGGATGAGGATGTGAACGCCGTTCGACAGGCATTCGAAGTAATGGGACGTGTGACCCAAGACGCAAAGGGCGGTTTGCAGATCATCGTACTTGACCATGCGTCACACGATGTCTGGGGCGATATCGATGGCGTGGTTGGCTTGCCGGAGTGGCGCAACGGCGACAAGTTGGTGCCTATGACATGGCTGGCTGACGGCTGAAGTCTGCGCTGATTGAGCCAAGGTGCTGCCTCGATATCGCCCCCGGCGGCATACGATCATCCTTCGCTGAAAGGCAATTCCTCATGCCGGAACTGGACGCAGAAAAACTAAAAGAAAACGCTCTGATCTCGATTCGACTCGGCATCGAGGACTTCCAACGTAGCAAGCTTGCAGAGGATCAAGGCGGAGATCCGGCTAGAGCCCTCTCTGCCGTGCGCAACTTATTCGCAGGCATCCTGCTTCTGTTCAAGTACAAGATCGCGGTTTCGGTCGACGACCCCGATGAGGCATCTGTGCTGATCTTCAATCCCCCCGAGGTTCTCCCTCAAGCTGACGGAAACGGTGGTATCGAATGGAAGCCGGTTGGCAAGTTCAAGATGACAACCATAGATGTGGCCACCATCAAGAAGCGGTTTGAAGGGTTTGACATAGAAGTCAACTGGCCCACCATCGACAAATTGCAGGATTGTCGTAATCATTTGGAACACCTGCACCCGGCTAATACGATGGGCGAAGTAGCTGATTTCGTTGCCGAACTGTTTCCTGTGCTACGCGATTTCATCCTAACTCAATTGAGCGAGCAGCCGGCCGAATTACTCGGCACAGCTTGGCCAGTACTGCTCGCCCACCACAATTTCTTCAGCGATACCATCGCCGCGTGCGAGGCCGCGTGGGCGAACGCCGGTGTACCCGAGATGATGCAGCCTTGGCTTGAGAGGTGCAAATGTGAAGACTGCGGCTCCTCTCTCCTACGTCCAACTCAGGAAGATATGGAGGAAGGTGCAAGCGTCGAGCGCCAGGATGACACTTTCAGGTACGTCTGTGTGGCTTGCGGCTATTCCGATCTGATCGCGCCCCTGATGGTAAAGGAGCTCAACGACGCCCATGACTATGATCCTCGCGATGGTGACGAGGCTGAAGTCGAGGAGTGCAATGCATGCCGGCGCTTAACTTTTGTCATCAGCGAGCAATGTTGCTTGTGGTGCGGAGAAGAGCTTGATTACACGGAGTGCTCGTTTTGCGAGGAACCGCTACGCCAAGATGACCAGGAGAACGGAGGGCTTTGCGGGTATCACGCGCACGCATTTGAAAAGGTGATGCGTGATGATTGATGTGCGCATCAGGGCTGGCTGAGCCAGGAAAGAGGGAGATTGGCCAGGCGGTCTTGAGCGATTCCCGTCCCTCAATCTTTCCCCGAGCCTGTCAAGCAACTACGCAAAGAGGCCGGTTTGTTCCAGGGGCAGTTTGCTGATTTCGCGGGGGTGTCCACGGCAGGGGTCAGCTGTTGGAAGACAGGCGTCCGGAATGTTCCAGCGGGTGTGACGCCTTAGTCGGCTGAACGCCGGATAGCTGTCGTTCGGGAGGATCTGTCGCAATGTCTGCTTCGGCCGAATTACAGACCTTAGCGGCTGTTGCGCGTATCCGGCGAGGCAGGCATCGCTCGGGCACGCCAAAGACTGATGAGTCATTCCAGGTTGGCGAGAAAAGTGTAGGAATTTCGCGGGTATTTGGGAATGCGGAGCCGGCCATTCCCAAATTGGATGAGAAAGCCTTTGTTTTATAGGGACCCGATTTCTCGCGAATTTTGGGAACCTGCAAAATGCTGGCGTCAAGATCTCTGAACGTGCAGAAGCCCGGCTAAGCCGGGCTTTTGCACGTTCAGGGGAAGCTAGTTTTTCTTTGATTCGACCGCCAGCCCGGCTTCCTTCCATTCCGGGAAGCCGCCGCGGAACCAGTAGACGTTTTTCCAGCCGGCCTGGATCGCCATGGTGGCGGATTTGTAGCTCTTCCAGCAGATGGTGCCGTCGCAATACATCATGAAGGGGGCGTTTTTATCCTTGGGCAGCCGGTTCAGCGCGAACTGGTCGTCTGCCGGGTCGAAGCCGACTTCCTTGGCGCTGCCTTCATTGTAAGGAACGGAAATGGCGCCGGGGACATGGGCGGTTTCGTATTCTTCTTTCACCCGCACGTCGTAAACCGGCGTTCCTTTGGCAATCAGCGCCTGGGCCTCGGCAGCGCTGATGATCTTGGCGCCGGGCAGGCTGGTGGGCGTGGTATTCAGCATCGAGGCGACGCTTTTGAAATCGGCCCGGGTGGCGGTGGAGAGCGCGAGATTGAGGCTGTTGCTTTTCTGCAGGGTGGCGGCCAGCTTCTGCTGGGCGCCTGCGGATACGTTTTCGGACTGTACGGTCAGCGCGCGCAGCGGCACCGATGCGCCGGTGAAAACGATGCGCCCGCCGTTGGCCGCAGTCCAGGTTTTGGCCTCCTCGGCGGAGGCGACCGCCAGGTCGTAGCGGCCAAGCTTAAGCCCGTACAGTGGGGCCTCGGCCATGCGATGGAATTTGATTTCGGCAAAGTCGCTTTTGGCCAGCCCGCGGCTGTTGATCTCGCTGCGCGCCATGCTGCCCATCAGCGATTCGTAATCGGGAACGCCCAGCCTGGCGTGCGATTTGGCACCCAGCGTGCCTTTGTAATCCGGCCCCGACACGAAAGCGGCGGCGATCGTCGCGTTGGATTTGAGAATGGGCTCGAACTTGAATTTGCTGACGTTGGCGATCACTTGGGCGGGACCGAACACCATGTCCAGCGTGCCGTCCTTGGCGTGCTTGATGGCGGTAAAGCCGCGCGTGTAATACTGCAGCCGGACCGGCTGGCCGAGCGCCCGCTCGACCTCGTTGGTGAAGGCGCGGTAGCGCTTGGTGGTATTGAAATCGGTGATCGATTCGTTTTGATCGAGTACCACGCCGAGCGTGAGCGGTGCGGCCTGGACGACGGCCGAGACCAGAAGCAGGGGCAGGATGGCTAAACGCATGGTCGTCTCCACGGGATGACGTGGAGTTTAACGGTCAGCCATATGGAAAGTTTAATTGCGATTCAGATCGATGCGGGAGTGCTGGCCCGCCAGGTCTGCAAGGTGGCGCGCAACAAGTCTTCCTGCACCGGCAGCGTGAATGCGGCATCGATGCGCAAGCGAGCGCTGACTTTATCGAGCACGGCCTGATGTGCCGTTTCGTAAAAAACCAGGATGCGGGTGTTGGGCGCGCTCTGCACCGCGGCCAGCAGGGATTCGAGGTTGGACAGACGGTCGCGGAAATCCGTCTGATGGTAGAAGTCCGCCACGATGACGGCGGGCGGTTTTTTGCGTACCAGGCTGATGGCCTTACGTTCCGACCATTCGGCGACAACCGCGTAGCCCAGTTCCTGATACAGCTTTCTGTAGCCAGCCGTGCCGAGGAAGGCGTTGAGCATGAGCAGGCTGGGCGGCGTGCTCATGCGGCCGGTTTTTTGGCGGTCTTCTTGGCCGCAGTCTTTTTCACGGCGGGTTTCTTCGATTCGGCAGCGTCGGCCGGTTTTGCTTTCTTCGCCGCCGCCGGCTTGGCGGCGGCCTTTTTCACCGGTTTTTTGGCCGGCCCTTTGGCGATGCGCGCGGCGATCAGCGCGAGCGCCTCATCCAGCGTGATCTCCTCAGGCGCGATGTCCTTGGGCAGCGTGGCATTGGTGCTGGCGTGCTTGACGTAAGGGCCGTAGCGGCCGCTGCGCACCGTGATGTCCTTGCCGTCCTCCGGGTGCGGGCCGAGGTTCTTCAGCACCGATGCGGCCGAGTCGGCGCCGCGCGGGGCGCGTTCCATCGCCAGCACTTCGAGTGCCCGCGGCAGGTCGATTTCGTACACGCTGTCGGTCTTGGGGATCGACTTGAACTTGCCGTCGTGCAACAGATAGGGGCCGAAACGGCCGTTGTTGGCGACGATCGGCAGGCCGGTGGTCGGATGGTGTCCCACCTCGCGCGGCAGCGAGAGGAATTTCAGCGCCAGTTCCAGCGTTGCGTTTTCCAGCGGGATGTCCTTCGGCCACGAGGCGCGGCGTGGTTTCGGCGCCTTCTTGTCTTCCGGCATCTCGCCGATCTGCACGTAGGGACCGAAGCGGCCGGACAGCAGCTTGACGTCGAGGCCGGAAGCCGGATCCTGGCCGAGAATATTGTCGCCCTCGGCGGTGGCCGGATGCAGCGGGCGGGTGTAGTCGCACGCCGGATAGCCCGAGCAGCCGATGAACAGGCCGCGCTTGCTCGCCTGCATGAACAGCGGTTTGCCGCACTTGGGGCAGGCATCGAGAATCGGACAGCCGCGCTCGACGTCCTGCTTGGCCTTCAGCTCGCCGTCGAATTCCTTCCAGAATTCGCCAAGGAGGCGCGACCACACCCGCTTGCCGTTGGAGACGTCGTCGAGCTTGTCCTCCAGCTTGGCGGTGAAGTCGTAATCGACGTAATGGGTGAAATGGCGGGTCAGAAAGCAGTTGACCAGACGGCCGATATCGGTCGGCTGAAAGCGCTTCTTTTCCAGCACCACGTATTCGCGATCCTGCAGGGTGGAAATGATGCTGGCGTAGGTGGAGGGCCGGCCGATGCCGTATTCCTCCAGCGCCTTCACCAGCGAGGCCTCGGTGTAGCGCGGCGGCGGCTGGGTGAAGTGCTGCTCGCCGTAAAGACGGTCGACCGGCAGGGTCTCGCCTTCGGCCAGTGCCGGCAGTTTCGATTCTTCCTCATCCTCGTCGTCCTGGTACACCGCGAGAAAACCGGCGAACGCCAGCGTCTGCCCGGTGGCGCGGAAGGTGCCCTCGCCCACCGTGATGTCGGCGGCGACGGTGTCGAACTGCGCCGGCGCCATCTGGCAGGCGACGGTGCGCTTCCAGATCAGTTCGTAGAGCCGCGCCTGGTCGTGTGTCAGAAACGGCTTCACCGCTTCCGGCGTGCGCGCGACCGAGGTCGGGCGCACCGCCTCGTGGGCTTCCTGCGCATTCTTGGTCTTGGCCTTGTAGTGGAGCGCGGTCGGCGGCAGGAATTCCTTATCGAAGTTGGCGCCCACATACTTGCGGATATCGGTAATCGCTTCCTGCGCCAGATTCACCGAGTCGGTACGCATGTAGGTAATGAGGCCGACCGGGCCTTCGCCCAGATCGATCCCTTCGTACAGCTGCTGGGCGGTGCGCATCACGCGGTCGGTGGTCATGCCGAGCTGGCGCACCCCGGCCTGCTGCAGGGTCGAGGTGGTGAACGGCGCGCCGGGGTGGCGGGCGCGGCGTTTCTTTTCGATGCGCATCACCGTGGCATCGCGGCCTTCCAGCGTCGCCAGCCATTCCTTGCTGCGCGCCTCGTGCTCGACCGTGAACTGTTCGAGCTTTTCGCCCTTGAAATGGGTGAGCTTGGCGGTGAAGGACTGCGCGCCCTTGTGGCTGTCGAGGTGCAGCGTCCAGTACTCGCGCGGCACGAAGGCTTCGATTTCCTCTTCGCGCTCGACGATCATCCGCAATGCGGGCGACTGCACGCGGCCGGCGCTCAAGCCCGGGCTGATCTTGCGCCACAGCAGCGGCGACAGATTGAAGCCGACCAGATAATCGAGTGCGCGGCGGGCCTGCTGCGCGTCGACCAGATCGGACGCGATCTCGCGCGGATTGCGCACGGCGTCCTGCACGGCGGATTCGGTGATCTCGTAAAACGCCACCCGTTTCATCGGGGCCTTGACCTTGCGTTCCTTGAGGATTTCGCTGATGTGCCAGGAAATCGCCTCGCCTTCCCTATCCGGGTCGGTGGCCAGCAGCACTTCGTCGGCTTTCTTGGCGGCCTTGACGATGGCATCGACGTGCTTGGCGTTGCGCTCGATGACCTGGTATTTCATGCTGAAGCTTTCGGTGTCGACCGCGCCGGTTTTCGGCTCCAGATCGCGCACGTGGCCGTAGCTGGCGAGGATTTCGTAGTCCGCGCCGAGGTACTTCTTCAGCGTTTTGGACTTCGACGGCGATTCGACGATGACAAGCTTGGACATGGTTATTTGATTCAGTGCAAACGTCCTGGCTCGTGGTTCAGCAGCATGTCTTCCAGGTGGGTGAAATGCTCGATCAGCCCGCGGCTCCACAGCACGATCAGCGTCATCCAGCGCACATGGTCCGGCTCGATGTCCTCGCCGCCCAGCGCCATCAGCCCGGAAATCACCCATTCGCGCGATTCGGGGTCGAGCACCTGGGCGCCGACCAGATAGGCCAGCTCGGCGCGGCAGGCGTCGTTCAGGCGCTCCAGTTCTTCGGGCGCGTAATGGCGGTCATAGGCCTGGGCCAGCCGTTCGTGGGTGGCGCTGCCGGTCAGGTTGGCGTACCAGTCGAGCGCGGCGTTGATATCGGTTTCTTCGAAACCGGCGGCAAACAGGCGCTTTTCCAGCGCGTCGCGATCGGGCGCCAGCTCCGCCATGCGGAAGCTTTCGTACAGGTAAACCAGGATGTCGAGCATAGTGTCAGTGGATTTTTTGGTAGCGCCCGCCGGGCAGGGACGCAATTCGCCCATCCAGTTCAAGCGTCAACAGCTTCGCTGAAAGCGCATCCAGCGTCAACCCGGTTCTTTGTGCGAGGACGTCGAGCGCGGCCGGCGCCCCGTCGAGCGCCTGCAGTACCGGGTCGGGCAGGGTTTCCGGCGGCACCCGCAGGCGGGGCGGCGCCAGCCGCTGCGGCCAGGCCAGTTCGTCGAGAATATCGGCGGCGGATTCGACCAGCTTGGCGCCCTGCTTGATCAGCGCATGGCAGCCGCGCGCCAGCGGCGAATGGATGGAACCGGGAATGGCGAACACCTCGCGTCCCTGCTCGGCGGCGACCCGCGCGGTGATCAGCGAGCCGCTGTCGGGCGCCGCCTCCACCACCAGCACGCCGCGGGAGAGGCCGCTGATGAGCCGGTTGCGGCGCGGGAAATGGCCGGGCAGGGGCGGCGTGCCGAGTGGGAACTCCGACACGATCAGGCCGTTTTCGGCCAGCTGGTGCGCCAGCGCCTTGTTGCGCGCCGGGTAAATGCGGTCGAGCCCGGTGCCGATGACGGCGACGCTGGAGCCGGCGCCCGCCAGACCGCCGCGATGCGCCGCGGCGTCGATGCCGAGCGCCAGCCCGCTGACGATGGTGAGCCCGGCGTCGGACAGCGCATGGGCGAAGGCTTCGGCGTCGCGCACCCCCTGCGGCGTGGCGTTGCGGCTGCCGACGACGCCGAGGCCGGGCTGGCTCAGCAGGGCGCGTCGTCCCTTGCAAAACAGCAGCGCGGGCGGATCGGCGATTTCCAGCAGGCTCTTCGGGTAGTCCTCGTCGGCCAGCGTCATCAGGCTGTTGCCCGGCTGGCCGAGCCAGGCATGGGCGGCGTCAAGCCGCGCGGCGTCAGGTTCGGCCAGCAGCGCATCGCATTGGGCGGAGGAAAGATGCGCCGTCAGCGCCGTGCGGCTGGATGCCAAAACGGCCTCCGGAGAACCGAAGGCCGTCAGCAGGCGGAGCAGGCTGGCGTTGCCGACCCCAGGGGCGAGAGCGAGGCGCAGCCAAACGTCAGCCACGCCCGATGTCCCCGGCGAGAACGCGCGCGTTCAGGGGTTTTTCACCGTGTCGAGCAGGTATACCGGGCGTTCGGATTGCATGATCAGTGCGTAGGACACGCGATCGAACACGCGGTACACCATGACGAGGCCGGTGCGGGAGTCCGGGAGCTGGACGGCGTCGGCCTGGGTCTTGTCGACGCAGCTGCGGTCGTACACGTCCTTGGGGTCGAAGAACTGGTCGAAGCTCACTTTCTTGCCGGGTTTCAGGCAGCCCACATCCATGTAGGCCCAGGGCCCGGCCTGGACTTCCGTACCGGGACAGTCCTGCATGACCTTGCCGGGTTCATAAGGCTGGTCGAAGCTGATTTTTTCGCCTGGCTTGATGCAGCCGGAATCGAGGAAAACCCAGCGCTGGCGGCCGCCCTCCTTCGGGTCCATTTTGACCAGCTTTCCTGTGCGATACACCGCCAGCACATGACCGGGCTCGAGGCCGTCCTGCGTGCCGCGGTTGATCACCACCGTCTGATAGCGCCCGGAGTTGGACATTCCTTCGGCGCCGTAGGCGGAAATCACCTTGCCGGAAATCGGTTTCTCCGGCGCATGGGGCACGAATTCGAACACGGTGGTTTCCTGCGCCGGCAAGAGCTTGTCCTTGGCGAGCACCTCTTGCGCCACCCGTTTGATCTTCAGTTTTTGCGGGTTGCCGGCGACCAGCGTCTCGGCATCGCCCAAAAACACGGCCTCGTAGCCCAGCAGCGCCCCGTTGTCGGGGTTGGTCAGGGCTTGCCCCTGGCGGTAAATCTGCCAATTGCGGTTTGCCGAGCCATCGCTGGTGGCGTAGGCCGTGTCGCCCGTCGTCATGATGACGCGTTCTTCATTGGTGCCGAGGATCTGCGGGGCGCTATTCAGCTGGTCTTCGCTGACCAGCAAGGGCTGTTTCAGGAAGGCATGGATCGCCGTGACGGGAATCGCCGGAATGGCATTGCCGCCGATCTCGGCCGCGCGCACGCCAGGCGACAGCTTGATCGTCGGCATGCCGTTCTTGCCGCCCTTGACCAGCGCCAGGCGCGGCTCCTTGCCGCTGCGGTCGAGCACGATCAGGTCGCCGGGATAGATCCAGTGCGGATTCTTGACCTCCTCGCGGTTCAGCTTCCAGATCTGCGGCCAGCGCCACGGATCCTTGAGGAAGCGCGCGGAAATGTCCCACAGCGTGTCGCCCTTGACCACGACGTATTTGTCCGGCGCGTTGTCCTGCAGTTTAAGGGTGTCGGCCAGCACCGGCGCGGCCAGCAGCAGGGCAAGAGAAACAACGAGTTGACGCACGGGGGAACCCTCCATTTAGACCCTGTCTAATTTTCTGCGTTGAAAATATACTGTGCGCCTAACTTACGGCCATCCGCCGTCTTATATTTAGGGTTGCAGGCATCCGGGCGCAGATTTTGCGTCAAAGTGTGCCCCCAGCCCCTTCATTCGTAAAGCTTTTTATGGCCAGACTCGACATTTTGCATTACCCCGATGCGCGCCTGCACACCGTCGCCAAGCCGGTGAAGGCGGTGGATGCGCGCATCCGCAAGCTGATCGACGACATGGCGGAGACCATGTACGCCGCGCCCGGCATCGGCCTGGCCGCCACCCAGGTCAACGTTCACGAACGCGTCGTTGTCATCGACATTTCCGAAACCCATGACGAGCTGCGCGTGTTCATCAACCCCGAAATCGTCGCGCAGTCCGGACGCGAAGAAAGCGAGGAAGGCTGCCTGTCGGTGCCCGGCATTTTCGACAAGGTCGAGCGCGCCGAGCGCGTCACCGTGCGCGCGCTCGATCGCGACGGCAAGCCGTTCGAACTCGAGGCCGAGGGGCTGCTGGCAGTGTGCATCCAGCACGAATTGGATCACCTGATGGGCAAGGTCTTCGTCGATTATCTGTCCAATCTCAAACGCAATCGCATCAAGGCCAAGCTGGCCAAACAGGCACGCGAACACCGCCCCGACGCCGCGCCCGTGCGCGCGTCGCTTTGAGCCGCCGCCCGTGCGCATCGTTTTCGCCGGAACCCCGCCGTTTGCGGCGGCAGCCCTGAACGCCCTGGCAGATGCCGGGCACGACATCGTCCTGGTGCTGACCCAGCCCGACCGCCCGGCCGGACGCGGCATGAAGCTTGCCGCCAGCGCCGTCAAGCAGGCGGCGCTGGCACGCGGGCTGCCGCTTGCGCAGCCCGCCAGCCTGAAACGCCCCGACGCGCAGGCCGAGCTGCGCGCGGCGGATGCCGACATCATGGTGGTCGCAGCCTACGGACTGATCCTGCCGCAGGCGGTGCTGGACCTGCCGCGTTTCGGCTGCCTCAACATCCACGCCTCGCTGCTGCCGCGCTGGCGTGGTGCGGCGCCGATCCAGCGCGCGATTCTGGCGGGCGACACGGAAACCGGCATCACCATCATGCAGATGGACGCCGGCCTCGACACCGGCGCCATGCTGGCGAAAACGCCGGTGCCGATCCTTGCAACCGACACCGCGGCAAGCCTGCATGACACCCTGGCCGCGGCCGGCGCCGGCGCCATCGTCGAGGCGCTGGCGAACTACCCTGCGCTGGTGCCGCAGCCGCAGGACGACGCGCAGGCCACCTACGCCGCCAAACTCGGCAAGGAAGAAGCCCGGCTGGACTGGCGCCAGCCAGCCGACCTGCTGGCGCGTGCCGTACGCGCCTACAATCCGGCACCCGGCGCGTGGACGCTGCTGGACGGCGAGCCGCTGAAAATCTGGTCGGCACAAGCCGGTACCGATCCATTGCCTGCCGAAGCCGGTGAAAACACAAATGCGCCGGGCGAAGTGCTGCGCGCCGACGCGGACCGGCTGATCGTCGCCTGCGGCAGCGGAACGCTGGCCTTGCAGGTGGTTCAGCCGGCAGGCAGCAAACGGATGAGTGCCGCAGCCTTCCTCGCCGGCCGTCCGCTGCCGCCCGGAATCAGGCTCGGCGCCTGAGGCCGGATCCGCGCCGGTTGCCTGCGCGGCCCTGCTATCATCCGTCGCTCGATGCGGTGGCCGGAATCCCATGAATCAACTGACGAAGCGGGGCGTTTTTTCCCATGCGTAAGCTGCAAAAACTCGCCGCCGGCGCGCTCGGGGAAGTGCTCGCCGGGACGGCGCTGCACCAGGTGTTGCCGCGGTGCCTGCAGCAGCTGCAAACGCCGGGCGAGCGCGGCGCGCTGCAGGACATCATGTATGGCAGCCTGCGCCAGCTGGGGCGCCTCGACGCCTGGCTGGCGGCGCTGCTGGAACGTCCGCTGACCGATCCCGAACTCGGCTGGCTGCTGCGCGTGGCGCTGTACCAGCTGGCCTACACCCGTGCGCCCGCGCATGCCGTGGTGCACAACGCGGTTACCGCCGCCGGCCAGGGCTGGCGGCGCGGTCTCGCCAACGCGGTGCTGCGCAATTTCCAGCGGCGCCGCGCCGAACTGGAAAAAATCGCCGGCGACCAGCCGTCGGCACGCTGGTCTCACCCCGACTGGTGGATCGCGAAGCTGCAAGCCGAATATCCGGACCAATGGCAGGGCATGCTCGAGGCCAGCCTGCTGCATCCGCCGTTCACCCTGCGCGTCAATTGCCGCCGCGGCGATGTCGCCGGCCATCTCCGGCGCCTGAACGAGGCCGGGATGCCGGCGCATCAAACCGGCCCGGATGCGGTCACCCTCGACCGCGCGGTGCCGGTGCACAGCCTGCCCGGCTTCGACCAGGGCGAGGTGTCGGTGCAGGACGCCGGCGCGCAGTGGGCCGCACGCCTGCTCATCCCCGAGCCGCCCGGCGAGCGCCTGGCGGCGTACCCCTTGCGGGTGCTCGACGCCTGCGCGGCGCCCGGCGGCAAGAGCGGCCATATCCTGGAGCGTGCGGATGTCGATCTGTACGCGCTCGACGTCGACGCCGGGCGGCTGGCGCGGGTGCGCGAAAATCTCGACCGCCTGCAACTGCAGGCAACGCTGCTCGCAGGCGACGCGGCGCAGCCCGCCGCCTGGTGGGACGGCCGGCCGTTCGACCGCATCCTGGCCGACGTGCCGTGCAGCGCCTCCGGCGTGGTGCGCCGCAATCCCGATATCAAGTGGCTGCGCCGCCCCGACGACATCGCTCGATTCGCCGCGCAGCAGGCCGTCATGCTGGAGGCACTCTGGCGGCTGCTGGTCCGCGGTGGTACATTGCTTTACGTCACCTGCTCGGTATTCGATGAAGAAAACGACGGGCAGGTGCGGGCCTTCCTGGCGCGCCATACAGAAGACGCCGAACGCTGCCCGCTTCCTCAACCCTTGACCGATGGGGCGCTGCTGCCCGATGCCGAGCACGATGGTTTCTTTTACGCCCTGCTGCGCAAGACGTGACCCGGCTTTTCGATGGCTGGCCGGGCTGTTGCTGGGCTGCTGGCTGGCCGTCGCGGGCAGTGCGCTGGCCGGCGACAAAAGCATGGTCAAACAGGCGGGCATCCGCGCCACCCAGCAAGGCTATCTGCTGGAAGCGGACGTCGACATCGTGCTCAACCGCACCCTGGAAGACGCGCTCAGCAAGGGGATCAACCTGTATTTTCTGCTGGAACTGGAACTGACCCGCCCGCGCAACTGGTGGCTCGACGAAGACATCGCCGAAGTGGTGCGCAAACTGCGGATTTATTACCACCTGCTGCTGCGCCGCTATGTCGTCGAAATCGGTTACACCACGCGCACCGTCGCAACCCTGGGCGAAGCCCTGGCGCTGCTGGGTAGGGTCGACGACTGGCAGGTGCTGGAGCGCGGCGCCCTGAAGACCGGGCGCCGCTACGACGCCCGTCTGCGTCTGCGTCTCGATACCGCGCAACTGCCCAAGCCGCTCTCCATCGGCGCGGTCACCAGCGACAAATGGGAACTCGCCACCCCCTGGTACGGCTGGTCGTTCGAGGTACCCGCCGCGCCCGCTTCCTCGCCGTCCTTGCCCTGATGCGCAGTCTGATTGCCGCCGCCCTGATCATGGGCATCGTGCTGCTGTCCCTGCTGTTTTATGCCAGCGGCGACAGCAGCGCATTCTCCGACACCCTGCCCAGCCTGTTCATCGGCGGCGGCGTGCTGGGCATGGCGCTGCTGGTGCTGCTGGGGTGGCGCATGTGGTGGCTGCAAAAGCGCATCCGTCGCGGCGTGTTCGGCGCCAAGCTCACGTTCAAACTGCTGCTGATGTTCGGCGTCGTCGCCCTGCTGCCCGGCCTGGTGGTGTATGGCGCCTCGGTATTCTTCCTCAACCGGTCGATCGAAACCTGGTTTGACGTGCGGGTCGACAACGCGCTGGCCTCCGGCGTCAACCTCGGCCAGGCCGCGCTCGACGACCTGCTGCGCGAGCTGGACAAAAAAGCCCAGCGGATGGCGCTGGCCCTGTCGGACGAGGGCATGGGCTCGATCATCACCGGCCTTTCCAACCTGCGCGAACAAAGCGCGGTGCAGGAGCTGACCCTGTTCGACGAACGCGGCGGCGTCATCGCCCACGTCAGCGGCGAGCGCGGCACCCTGCTGCCGGTGCTGCCCGAGCGCAGCGTGCTGTGGCAGGTCCGGCAGCAGCAGCCCTACAGCCGGATCGAGGAAGTGGCCGACCGCGGGCTCGTCATGCACGTCATCGTGCCGGTATACACCAGCACGCTGACCGGCGAAACGCGCGTGCTGCAACTGGTGCAGCCGGTGCCCGCCGGCCTGGCACGCGATGCGCAGGCAGTGCAGCTGGCGTATCAGGAATACCAGCAGATCGCGGTGTCGCGGCTGGGGCTGAAGCGCATCTACGGCGTCGCGCTCACCCTCACCCTGATGCTGGCCTTGCTGATGACCCTGGTGATCGCGTATCTGCTGTCGGAACGCCTCGGTGCGCCGCTGCGCACTCTGGCGCGCGGCACCCGCGCCGTGGCCAAAGGTGATTTTTCGCAGATGCCGTCGGTGAAGAGCCGCGACGAACTGGGTGTGCTGATCCAGTCGTTCAACCGCATGACCCGCCAGCTGTCCGACGCCCGCGAGCAGGTCGCGCAGAACCACCAGCAGACCGAGCAGGCCAAGGCCTTTCTGGAGCGCGTGCTGGCCAACCTGTCCTCCGGCGTGGTGGTGCTGGACGAAGCGCTGCGGGTCCGCACCATGAACAGCGCGGCGGCGCAGATTCTGGGGGTGCACGCGTCGGCGCTGGACGCCCAGCCGCTTGCCGGACTGGGGCAGGCGGGCGAGGCGCTGCACGGGTTTGGCGCGACGGTGGCGGCGCGCTTCGGCGCGCACGAAGGCGAGTGGCAGGAGCAGATCGATTACGCCGGCAACGGCGGCAGCCAGTCGCTGCTGCTGCGCGGCACCCGCCTGCCGTCAGGCGTCGAGCGCGGCTATGTGCTGGTGTTCGACGATGTCACCAAGCTGATCGACGCCGAGCGCAACGCCGCCTGGAGCGAGGTGGCACGCCGCCTGGCGCACGAGATCAAGAACCCGCTCACCCCGATCCAGCTGTCGGCCGAGCGCATCGCGCGCAAGCTCGACGGCCGGCTGCAGCCGGCGGACGCCGAGTTCCTGGCGCGCGCCACGCAAACCATCGTCAGCCAGGTCGCCGCGATGAAAAGCATGGTGGACGCGTTTGCCGGCTATGCGCGGATGCCGCGCGCCACGCTCGAGCCGCTCGATCTGAATGCGCTGGTACGCGAAGTGCTGGCGCTCTACGACGCCAGAGCGCTGGGCCTGCAGCTGCGCCTCGACGCCGAGTTGCCGCGGATCGCGGGCGACTCCACATTATTGCGTCAGGTAATACATAATCTGTTGCAAAATGCGCAGGATGCGCTGGCCGGCCACCCCGCACCGCGGGTCGAGGTCGGTACGCACCTTCTCGATAACAATGCTGTTTGTTTGACCGTAACGGACAATGGAGCCGGGTTTCCGGAACATCTGATGACGCGGCTGTTCGAGCCCTATGCAACCACCAAGGCCAAGGGGACGGGCCTGGGCCTGGCCATCGTCAAAAAGATCGTGGAAGAGCATCACGGCAAAATCCAGATCGAAAATCTCAAATCGGGCGGTGCCGCCATCCGCATTGCATTGCCCATTTTTGCGGTAGCCGGGGAGAACACGTGAGCGGGCATATTCTCGTCGTCGACGACGAAGTGGGCATTCGTGAATTGTTGTCGGAAATCCTTACCGACGAAGGCTACGACGTGCACCTGGCGGAAAATGCCGAGGCGGCACGCGCTTTTCGCATCCAGCGGCGTCCGGACCTGGTCCTGCTGGACATCTGGATGCCCGATACCGATGGCGTGACGCTGCTGAAGGAATGGGCGGGGGGCGGCCAGCTCACCATGCCGGTGGTGATGATGTCGGGCCATGGCACCATCGATACCGCGGTCGAAGCCACCCGGCTCGGCGCCACCGATTTTCTGGAAAAACCGGTGGCGCTGGCCAAGCTGATCGATACCGTCAGCAAGGCCATCAAGCGCGGCGCGTCCCTGCCCCGGCGCACGCCCGGCATGGATTTGTCGGCGCTCGGGCGCAGCCCGCTGATCCTCGAACTGAAAAAACGCCTTACCCAGATCGCCGGCAACACCGCGCCGGTCCTGTTGCAGGGCGAGCCCGGCAGCGGCTTTGAAATCTGCGCGCATTTTCTGCACCAGCCCGCCAGTGCGTGGGTCGAGATCAAGGATCGCGCGCGCCTGGTGTCCGAGCCGCTCAGCTTTGTCGAAGCGCTCGGCAACGGCACCCTCTACCTGCCCGAGGTATCCGAACTGGCGCGCCTGGAGCAAAAAGGCCTGGGGCTGCTGCTCGACCGCATCGAGGGCAGCGGCGCGCGCCTGGTATGCGCCAGCAGCCGCAGCCTTGACGCCATGGTCGGCGCCGGCGAATTCGACAGCCGACTGTTTTACCGCCTGTCCAGTCTCGCCATCCAGCTGCCGCCGCTGCGCGACCACCGCGAGGATGTGCCCGATATCGCCAACTTCATGCTGGCGCAACTGGTGGAAGAAGGCGTCAGCCCGGTGCGGCGGCTCACCACGCCGGCCCTGAACCAGCTGCGCAATTTCGACTGGCCGGGCAATCTGCCGCAGCTCAGCAACGTGGTGCGCACCCTGGCGGTTACCGCGCTGGCGAATGAAATCGACGCCGCCGAGGTCAACCGCGTGCTCGCCCCGATGAAACTGTCCGCGCCGGCAGTGGCGCACGGCATTCCGCTCGACATCCCGCTGCGCGAGGCGCGCGATGCCTTCGAGCGCATGTATTTCGAACACCTGATCCAGAAAGAGGGCGGCAGCATGACGCGGGTCGCCGACAAGTCCGGGCTGGAGCGCACCCACCTCTACCGCAAGCTGAAACAGCTGAATATCCGGCATGGGCGGCGCCTGGATGAAGAGCTGTAAGCGCAGGGCCGGCGCGTGAAAATCATCATCCTCGGTGCCGGCCAGGTCGGCTCCAACCTGGCTGAGAGTCTGGTTGCCGAAGACAACGACATCACCGTCGTCGACCTCGATATCTCGCGCCTGGCGCTGCTGCAGGACCGCCTCGACCTGCGCACCGTGCGCGGCCACGCGGCGCACCCCTCGATCCTGAAGCAGGCCGGCGCCGAAGACGCCGACATGCTGGTCGCCGTCACCCAGAGCGACGAAACCAATCTGGTGGCATGCCGCATCGCGTCCACCCTGTTCAACCTCCCCACGCGCATTGCGCGTATCCGTTCCAGCGATTTCATGGGGCAGGAAGCGGACTTTCTGGCCGAGCATTTCGGGGTCGACGACGTCATCAGCCCCGAACAGGAGGTGACCGACACCCTGCGCCGCCTGATCGAGCACCCCGAGGCGCTGCAGGTACTCGACTTTGCCGGGGGCAAAGTGCGGCTGGTGGCGGTGCGCGCCTATCACGGCGGCCCCCTGATGGGACACGAGCTGCAGGACATCAAGCGCCACATGCCGGATGTCGATTGCCGGATCCCGGCGATCTACCGGCGCGACCGCGGCATCGTGCCGGAGGGGATCACGGTCATCGAGCCGGGCGACGAAGTGTTTTTCCTGGCTCGCCGCGAGGACATCCCTTCGGTGATGCGCGAACTGCGCCGCATGGAGCGGCCGGTCAAGCGCGTGATGATCGCCGGCGGCGGCAACATCGGGCGCCGGCTGGCGGCCGCGCTGGAACGCAACTACGAGGTCAAGCTGATCGACCACAACAAGGCCACCTGCACGCTGCTGGCCGAGCAGTTGCACCGTACCCTGGTGCTGCAAGGCGACGCCACCGACGAGGCCTTGCTGGAGCAGGAGAACATCGGGTCGATGGACGTGTTCTGCGCGCTCACCAACGACGACGAGGACAACATCATGTCCGCCCTGCTGGCCAAGCGCATGGGCGCGCAGCGGGTGATCGCCCTGATCAACCGCTCGGCCTACGTCAACCTGGTGCAGGGCGGCGAAATCGACATCGCCATTTCGCCGGCGCAGGCCACGGTCGGCCCGCTGCTGTCGAAGATCCGCCGCGGCGACATGGCGGCGGTGCATTCCTTGCGGCGCGGCGCGGCCGAGGTGCTCGAGGTCGTCATCCACGGCGACCTCAAAACCTCGAAGGTGGTGGGGCGCCGCATCGGCGATGTGGCCCTGCCGGAAGGGGCGGCGATTGCCGCCATCATCCGCGGCGAGGAGGTGCTGATCGCCCATCACGATACCCTGATCGAGGCGGAGGACCACCTCATCGTGTTTGCGCTCAACAAGCGCATCATCCCCAAGGTGGAAAAGCTGTTCCAGGTCGGCTTCGGGTTTTTCTAGATGCCGCCCATGCGGCGCCCGGCGCCCGCCCTCACCCGGACGATTCAGGTTCTTCTTCGCCACGCGGCATGCGGCATGCGTTCTGGCGTGTCCGAGGGAATGCGCTGGTAACATCGCGCGCATGCCGATGCCGGTTTGGCGGAACCTTCAATGTCACAAATACTGCCTGTCGTCCACATCCTGTCGAAAGTGCTGATGCTGTTCGCTTTCGCTTTTCTGCTGCCGCTGGGCGTTTCCACTGCGCTCGACGACGGAGCGCAGTTCGCTTACAAGCAGGCCATCCTGACGACGTTCCTCTCCGGGGCGGGGCTCTGGCTGCTGTCGCGCCGCGGCAAGCGCGAACTGCAAACGCGCGACGGCTTCCTGCTGGTGGCGATGATCTGGACCGTGCTGCCGGTGTTTTCGACGATCCCGCTGCTGGCCTACATGCCGGAACTCAGCTTCACCGATGCCTATTTCGAAGCCGTCTCGGGTTTGACGGCGACCGGGGCCACCGTGCTCTCGGGGCTGGACGCTCTGCCGCCCTCGATCAATATCTGGCGCACCGAAATGCACTGGCTGGGCGGCATGGGCGTGATCGTGCTGGTGGTGGCCGTGCTGCCGATGCTGGGGGTCGGCGGCCGCCAGATGTTCAAGGCGGAAACGCCGACGCCGATGAAGGACAGCAAGCTCACGCCACGAATGGCCGAAACCGCCAAGGGGCTGTGGCAGGTCTATGTTCTGGTCACGCTGATGTGCATGGGGGCGTTGTGGGCGGGCGGCATGAGCTGGATCGACGCGGTGGTGCACGGCTTCAGCGTGATGGGGCTGGGCGGCATGTCGTCGCACGATGCCAGCATGGGGTATTTCGATTCCGTGCTGCTCGAAATCATCATCATGGTGTTCGCGCTGATCGCGGGCATCAGTTTTTCCACCCACTTCATGGCTTTGCGCACCCGCAGCCTGCTGGCCTACCGCTTCGATGCGGAAATTCGCTGGTATTTTGCGGTGCTGGGCGTCAGCGTTGCCGGCGTCACCGGCTACCTGTGGCTCAAGGGCGTTTATCCTGAACTGCCGGATGCCCTGCGCTACGTCTCGTTCAACACCATTTCGGTGGCCACCACGCTCGGGTTTTCCAACACCGACTACAATGCCTGGCCGTATTTCGCCCCGCTGTGGATGCTGTTTCTGTCGAGCTTCTGCGCCAGTTCCAGCTCCACCGGCGGCGGCATCAAGATGATGCGCGCCATGCTGCTCTGCAAGCAGCTTTACCGCGAACTGGTCAAGCTGGTGCATCCCAATGCCGAAATCCACACCAAGATCGGCGCCCATGCGGTGCCCAACAAGATCATCTATGCCGTGCTGGCGTTTTTCTTCGTCTATATTGCCTGCATCGTCGTCTTCACGTTTCTGCTGTCCGCATCCGGACTCGACATCTTCAGCGCCTTGACCGCTGTCGTTGCCATGATCAACAACACCGGACCGGGCCTGGGCCAGGTTGGTCCCGCCAGCAACTTCGCCGCGTTGAACGATTTCCAGATCTGGGTGTGCTGCTTCGCCATGCTGCTCGGGCGGCTGGAATTGTTCACCCTTTTGGTGGTGCTGACCCCGGCGTTCTGGAGGAAGTGATGTCTGCCATCGACAATTTTGAAGCCATGCTGGCGCAAGGGCGCGACAATGCCCTGCTGCGGTTTTCGCTGGGCAACGAATACCTCAAGCAGGGCGACGCCGCCCGTGCCGCCGAACACCTGCGGCGCGCGGTCGAACACGACACGCAGTATTCCGCCGCCTGGAAACTGCTGGGCAAGGCGCTCACCGACAGCGCAGCCTGGAGCGAGGCGCTGGCCGCGTACCGGCAGGGCATCGCGGTGGCCGAGGCGCGCGGCGACAAGCAGGCGGCCAAGGAAATGGGCGTATTTGCACGGCGAATCGAGAAACAGCTGCAAGATTGAACCGCTGCGCGCCCGTTGGCGCGCCCGGCGGGAGTTTCCAGCTTGAGTTAAAATCCGGCGATCAACTTTTTCAGGAGCAGCAAATGACGCGGATGGTGAATTGTGTGAAGCTCGGGCGCGAAGCCGAAGGTCTGGCCTTCCAGCCGGTGCCGGGAGACCTGGGCAAGAGGATTTTCGAGAACGTGTCGAAAGAAGCCTGGGCGGGCTGGCAGCGTCACCAGACCATGCTGATCAATGAAAACCGCCTCAATCTGGCCGACCCGCAGGCACGCAGCTATTTGATGGAACAAATGGAGCGCTACTTCTTTGGCGGCGGCAATGTCGATGCCGCCGCAGGCTACGTTCCGCCTGCCCGGTAAACACGGCGCCGACCCCATGCAAACGGGCTCCCGCGGGAGCCCGTTTGCATGGGGTCGGCTGGAAACTACAGCACTTCCTTCTCGATCTCCTCCAGCGAGGTGTGGCGCACATCCTTGCCCTTGACCATGTAGACCACGTATTCCGACATGTTCTTGGCATGGTCGCCCATCCGCTCGATCGCCTTGGTGACGAACAGGATGTCGATAAAAACCGAAATGGTGCGCGGGTCTTCCATCATGAAGGTGATGAGGTGGCGCAGGTTGAGGCGGAATTCCTCGTCCACCGACTGGTCCTGGCGCGCGATTTCCACCGCCAGGGTGGCATCCAGGCGGGCAAAGCCGTCGAGCGCCTTGCGCAGCATGTCGAGCACCAGGTCGGCCATGTACTTGACCTCGGTGAAGCGCGGCAGGCTGATGCGCTCGGACTGGTGGATCAGCCGGGACATGCGCGCGATCTTGGCGGCCTCGTCGCCGATGCGTTCGAGGTCGGTGATGGTCTTCACCACCATCATCACCATGCGCAGGTCGGACGCGGTGGGCTGGCGGCGCGCGATGATGTGGGTGCAGTCTTCGTCGATGGCGACTTCCAGCGCATTGACGTTGTGGTCGTTGGCCTCCACCTGGTTGGCCAGCTTCATGTCGCCCTTGGTGAGCGCTTCGATCGCGTTGATGATCTGTTCTTCGACCAGGCCGCCCATCTTCAGCACATTGGCGCGCACGGCTTCCAGCTCGGCGTCAAACTGCTTGTAGGTGTGTTCAGTTAGCATCGTGTTGCCCTCTCCAGTAATCCGCTTTTGATTATATGCCCCGCATTGTGACCATTGCATGCACGACAGGTTTCACCGGGTGCTGAAGGGCAGTGTGTAACGCGTCCCGTCGATGTCGAGGTACAGCACCCAGTCGTGCCGTCCGCTGACGCACGCAGGCAAGGTCACGGTTGCGCCAAACGCGCCGTCCGGGGCGGGGCGCAGGTCATAGCGGTTAAAGCCCATGTCCATGCCGCTCATCTGCAGCTCCGCGCTGATCCGGCCGGCGCCCGGCGCGCTGACGCTCAGTTCGAAAGCCTCCAGCGGTGCCGGCTGCGACGAAAAGCGCAGGTGTGCGGTTGTGCCGCGGTGGTCGAACGTGCAGCCGGCCAGCGGCTCGGTGCAGCTTACCGCCACCGCTGCGGCCGGGCGCTTCAGCCAATAGCCGGTCGCTGCGATGGCCGCCAGCACGACAAGCGGCAACAGCAGCCGCATGGAGTACGCCGTCCGCCGTTTATGCCTTTCAGGGCGCGGCACCCGCTTCATGTCCAGGCGCCCCGCAGCAGCGCCACACCGTGCGCGCCGTGCGACTGGGCCAGCGCCACGTCGTGGCGCTCCAGCCCGCCCAGCCCGTACACCGGGATCGGACTGGCGGCGGCCAGCTCGGCGAACCGGTCCCAGCCGAGCGTGGCCGCGCCCGGATGGGTGAGCGTGGGCAGCACCGGCGACAGCAGCGCAAAATCGGCCCCGATCGCGGCGGCATGCGCCAGCTCGGCAGCGTCGTGGCACGACACCCCTAGCCCTGCGCAATCGGGGCGCGCGGTCAATGCGGCGGCGGCGGCCGAATCCAGATGCACGCCGTCGGCGCCCGCCGCGCGCGCCAGTTCCGGACTGCCGTTGACCAGCACGCGCGCGCCATGCAGATGGGCGCGGCGCACGGTCGCCTGCGCGAGTTGCAGGCGCGTGTCCTGCGGCAGCGTCTTGTCGCGCAGCTGGATCAGCCGCAGGCCGTTATGCAGGGCGACATCCAGCCGCGCCAGGAAGGTATCGACGCCGAGCGACTCGGCGTGAGAAATCCCCAGCAGCGGCGGCAGCGACAGCGCCTTCAGGATCGGAAAGTTGGCGGGCAGCAGCGGCGTCACCTCGACCGCGTCGGGCAGCTGCCAGGAAAAAACCTGCCCTTCGCGCGGGTGCGGCTCGCCCTGCCATTCGAACACGCGAAAGAAATTCAGCCGCACCGTGGCATGCGGGTATTCGAACACCCGGGTGATCCAGCGGCAGGCGCGGGAAACGACGATGCCGAGTTCCTCGTGCAGTTCGCGCGCCAGCGATTCGCCCAGCGATTCGCCCGGCTCCACCTTGCCGCCGGGGAATTCCCAGTAGCCCGCATAGACCTTGCCCGGCGGCCGCTGCGCCAGCAGCACCCGGCCATCGGGCCGGGTCAGCACGGCCGCCACGACTTCCGTGATGGGCGGCGGGGTCATCGCTTCCCCGCCCAGTCGCGCGCGAACTGCCACGCCACCCGGCCGTTGCGAGCGCCGCGTCCGAGCGACCACTGCAGGGCGGCCCGCCCGAACGCTTCGTCCGGCGTTGCGCCAAGGCGCTCGGCCCAGTGCCGGGCGATCGCCAGATAGGTTTCCTGGTCCATGCCGTGGAACGCCACCCACAGCCCGAAGCGGTCGGACAGCGAAACCTTTTCCTCGGTCGCCTCGCCCGGATGCACCTCGCCGCCGAGATGTTTCGTTTCCAGGTTTTCCGCCATGTATTCCGGCATCAGGTGGCGGCGGTTGCTGGTGGCGTAGATCAGCACGTTGTCGGAGGGCCCCGCCAGCGAGCCGTCGAGCGCGGCCTTCAGGCTGGCGTAGCCGGCTTCGTGCTCGGCGAAAGTCAGGTCGTCGATGAAGACGATGAAGCGATAGTCGGCATCCGCCAGCAGCTCGAACAGGTCCGGCAGGCTCGGCAGCCCGGCCTTGTCGACCTCGATCAGGCGCAGCCCCTTCGCCGCGTATTTGGCGTGCACGGCCTTCACCAGCGAGGACTTGCCGCAGCCGCGCGCGCCGGTCAGCAGCACGTTGTTGGCGGGCCTGCCGGCGACGAACTGGCGCGTGTTGGCGTCCACCCGCTGCTTCTGCTCGTCGATCGCCAGCAGGTCTTTCAATGCCGCCCGCTGCGGGTGCAGGATCGGTTTCAGTCCGCCGGCCTGCGCCGACCAGCGCGCGGCGCGCACGTTTTTCCAATCCAGCCCCGGAGCGGCGGCGGGGGGGTCGAGGCGGTCGAGCAGGCGTTCGATGCGGGGCAGGAGGGCGGCGAAATCGGTCATGCGGGGATTCTAGCCGCTTAGGAAAAATTTAGGTTTTCGCTAGCAAAGACTTATCAACGGGCGCCTGGCAATCCGCCTAAGCTGCCGGTCGCTCGGCGCATCGTGCGCCCCGCAACGAAACAGGAGAGTATTGCCATGAAGACAACTTTGAAAATCGCCGGCGCGCTGCTTGCCGGCTGGGCCGGGCTGGCGGGGGCGCAGCCGCCCGCCGGCGACGCCGACATCCGCCACGGCCGCTATCTGATCCAGACCTCGGGCTGCAACGATTGCCATACCGCCGGCTACATGCAGAAAAACGGCCAGGTGCCCGAGGCCGAATGGCTGACCGGCGACGCGATGGGCTGGCAGGGGCCGTGGGGCACGACTTACGCCACCAATCTGCGCCTGCTGTTCCAGCAAGTGGACGAGCAGGCCTGGCTGGCGCGGGCACGCCAGCCGATGCGGCCGCCGATGCCGTCGCCGTCGCTGCGTGCCATGAGCGATGACGACCTCAGGGCGATCTACCGTTACGTGCGCAGCCTCGGCGTGAAGGGCTCGCCCGCGCCAGCCTACGTGCCGCCCGGCGGCAAGGTGGCGACGCCGTATTTCGATTTCACGCCGAAGAACCTGCCGCCGATGGCCAGCCAGCGCTAGCTCACCGCGTGCAAGGCCAGCGGGCGGTCCAGCACCAGGCGAAAGCGGCCGCGTCCGGTCTTTTCCAGCGCGATGGCCGGGCAGCGTTCGGCGAGCCGGCGTTGCAGCAGGAGCAGCCGGGTTTCCAGGTTGTCGCCGCCGTCGGGCAGCGGCAGGCGCCGGTCGCGGCGCAGTTCGCGGTTGCAGAAATCGCGGCGGCCGCTTTGGGCGTGTTCGTTGAGCAGCGTCCACAGAATGCTGCCGGCGACGCCCTTGATGAGGTAGTCGTTGTCGATGAACACGCTGTGGTCATCGGGAAAGTAGCGCACCGCGAGCGGCGCGCCGGTGGGGGCTGGCGTGGCCGCGGCCGGCAGGGGCTCGGCATCGTCCGGCAGGGTCGCCAGCTGCGCGAGCAGCGCGGCGAGGTGGCGGCCATAGATCGCCAGCGCGTCCTCGTCGGCGTGGCTGAAGAAGGCATCGTGTTCGCTTTCGGCGTAGAGCACGCCCAGCAGGCGGTCGGCGTGCATGAGCGGCACCGCGATCTGGCTGTGCGGTTCGGCCAGCACCGGCAACGGGATGCGCGGCTCGTGCGGCGCGGCCGTGCGCAGCGCCGCATGGTAGGCGTAATCGCCGGTGCGGTGATTGATGCGGACGAGAATCCGCTCGTGCGCCGCCACGCCGATGATGCCCTTGCCCAGCGCCACCTCGGCGCCGATTCCGGAATGGCCGTAGCCCATGCTCGCCAGGGTGTAGAGCGACGCGCCGGTCTCGTCCAGCATCGTCAGGAGCGCGTGGCGGATGCCGAAGCC
>VFQM010000442.1_pt1 | contig 46343 bp, 41 predicted proteins | sample 3512391 | NCBI WGS metagenome assembly VFQM01 (sample SAMN10412369, study PRJNA504923) | tailings metagenome | isolation source: Replicate 1 from Balatoc abandoned mine | place: Philippines | reverse complement strand
GCACCATCGCGCCGGTGTTGGGCTTGTAGAGCATGTCGCCCTTGCCCAGCAGCTGCTCCGCGCCCTGTTCGCCGAGGATGGTGCGGCTGTCGATCCGGCTGGTCACCTTGAAGCTGATGCGGGTGGGCAGGTTGGCCTTGATCACGCCGGTGATGACATCGACCGAGGGGCGCTGGGTCGCCATGATGAGGTGAATGCCGGCCGCGCGGCTCTTTTGCGAGAGGCGCTGGATCAGGACTTCGATTTCCTTGCCCACCGTCACCATCAAGTCCGCGAGTTCGTCGACGATCAGCACGATCTGGGGCAGCGGCTGGTAATCGAGCTGTTCCTCCTCGAACAATTGCTCGCCGGTTTCGGGATCGAACCCGGTCTGCACCCGGCGCCCGAGCGGCTTGCCCTTGGCGATCGCGGCGGAGACCTTCTCATTGAAGGAATTGATGTTGCGCGAGGAGATCGCGCTCATCATGCGGTAGCGCCGCTCCATCTCCTCGACTGCCCACTTCAGCGCCCGCACCGACTTGGCCGGCTCGGTCACCACCGGCGAGAGCAGGTGCGGGATGTCGTCATAGGTCTTGAGTTCGAGCACCTTGGGATCGATCAGGATCAGGCGCAGTTCCGACGGCGTGAAGCGGTAGAGCAGGCTGAGCAGGATGACGTTGAGGCCGACGGACTTGCCCGAACCGGTCGTCCCGGCAACGAGCAGGTGCGGCATTGCGGCAAGATCGGCGATCACCGGCTCGCCTGCAATGTCCTTGCCGAGAATGATCGGCAGGTTGCCCTTGGATTCGGCAAAGGCGGCGCAGGCAGCCAGTTCCTTGAGCGCCACCATCTGGCGATCCTGATTGGGCAGTTCGATGCCCATCACCGTGCGGCCGGGAATGGGCGAGACGCGCGCGCTGATCGCGCTCATGTTGCGGGCGATGTCTTCGGCAAGGCCCACCACGCGGCTGGCCTTGATGCCGGGGGCGGGTTCGAGCTCGTACATCGTCACCACCGGCCCGGTGCGCACGGCAGTGATCTCGCCCTTCACGTTGAAATCGTCGAGCACGTTCTCCAGCAGCCGCGCGTTGCGCTCCAAAGCCAGCTTGTCGAGCTTGGGCGCCTTGTCGACCGGCGGTTCTGCCAGCAGGTCGAGGCTCGGCAGCTTGAAGGCGGCGAACATGTCGCCTTGTGCGGTCTTGGCCGGCTGGGCGCGCTTGGGCGGGGCGGAAGGATCGGAAATCTCCGGCGCGCGGCGCGGGCGATCGTCGATGGTGACGGGGGCGGCATCGCCCTTGGCGCTGCGGCGCGGGCGGGCGGGGGCGTCCTCGTCCTCGTCATCGGCAAAGGCCAGCGCAGTGCCCGCGGCACGCTTGCGGCCCGGCAGCGGCAGGCGGCGCATGAGGCCGGCGAGCGAACCGCCGCCGAGGAATTCGGGCAGGCTCATCAGCACCCGCCAGTCGATCGCGAAGATCCGGGTCAGCAGGCCCACGCCGGTCGCAAGGCAGACCAGGGCCGTGCCGAGGATCACCCAGCCCTGCGCATCGCCTGCGATCCGCGCCGCCAGCGCCTGCACCGCGCCCGCACCGAGCAGACCGGCAAGCCCCCCCGCCTGCGCGGGCAGGGTTCCGCCCGGCCCTTCGAAGGCGAGGCTGAGCACGGTGGACAGCAGCGTCATGGCGATCAGCAGCAGGCCGGCCGGGAGCCACCACGGGGTCGTCTCCGGCTCGTCGCCGTTCTCGACATCGCGCCACAGCTTGCGCGCGCTGACGTAGAGCAGCGGCAGCAGCAGCGCGGCGGGCAGGCCGAACACCAGCAGCACGCGGTCTGCTACCCATGCACCGACCGTGCCCATCCAGTTGGCGACTTCGCCCGGATCGGCGGCGGTCGAGGGGCTGGGATCGGTCTGGGTGTAGCTCACCAGTGCCAGCGCGAGGAACACCATCGCCCCCAGCAGCGCCGCCGCGCCGGTCATCTGCGCGAGCCGGCGCAAGCCCCGCCTGAGCCCCGCGCGCCATTCGGCATCGGACTTGCTGACGGCAGGCTTGCGGCCATTCGTGCTTCGGGGCGTAACGGCGCGGCTGGCCATGGGGTGTCTCCTGTGCGGAACACATCATGAATCCTCGCAGAGTCCGGGTCAAGCGATGTGCGACAGGGCGTTTCTCCAGCTCAACCCGTCGATCGCGGCCCATCGCGGCCAGCCCAGCGCGCGGGCCTTTGGCGCGCTCATCCCGCCGAGCGCGATCACCGGCAGGCGCGATTGCCGCGCGAGCAGGCCGAAGCGCGCTGCCCCGAGCACCGGCGCCCCCGGGTGCGAGCGGGTCGGGAAGACCGGCGAGAGCAGCACCGCATCCGCCTCCAGCCGCGCCGCCAGCCCGAGTTCGGCGGGCCCGTGCGCGGTGGCGAGGTGGATCAGCCCGGCGCGGCGGGGCACAAGGCTGCGCGGGCTTCCGTAGATCCCGTCCGCCCCCCATTCGCGCGCGGTCAGGGCGCTGTCGGCGAGAATGATCGTATGGCCCCGCGCCCGCGCGATGCGGCGCAGCGTGCGGAACCGCTCGAAGCGTTCGGGATCGGGCAGGTGGTAGTGGCGATAGATGAACCCCGATCCGCGCGGCAGGCGCGCAAGCGCGCGCTCCAGCCCTGCGTCGTTGCGCGCGTCGGAGATCAGCCATAGGCGGGGAAGGGACTTTATCTGCGTCACCGCGTCTCTATAGCGCGCTGCATGGACAATGCAGCAACCCGCCTTGCCGAAGTGCACGCCAACATCGCCCGCGTCTGCAAGCCTGCCCGCCGCGCGCCGCAGGACATCACGCTGATCGCGGTCAGCAAGACCCACGGGCCCGAGGCGATCCAGCCCTTGATCGATGCCGGCCAGCGCGTGTTCGGCGAGAACCGGGTGCAGGAAGCCCAGGGCAAGTGGCCCGAACTCAAGGCGGCGCACCCCGATATCGAGCTGCACCTGATAGGCCAGCTCCAGTCCAACAAGGCCGAGGAAGCAGTGGCGCTGTTCGATGTGATCCACTCGCTCGACCGGGCGAGCCTGTTGACGGCGCTCGCCAAGGCGATGGACAAGACAGACAAGCGCGTGCCGTGCTTCGTGCAGGTCAATATCGGCGACGAGCCGCAGAAGGGCGGCTGCCCGATCAGCGAACTGCCCGCCTTTCTGGACGCCGTGCGCGCCAGCGGCATTCCGCTCGCCGGGTTGATGTGCATTCCCCCCGCCGACACCGAGGCCGCGCCGTTCTTTGCCTTGCTGGCGAAACTGGCGGCGGACAATGGTCTGACCGGCCTCAGCATGGGGATGAGCGGCGATTACGAGACCGCGGTGATGCTGGGCGCGACCCATGTGCGGGTCGGCACGGCGCTGTTCGGCCAAAGAGACGGCGCGCGGGGGTAGCCCCGCCTCAAGCAGCGAAGCGGTAGGCGAACAAAAACTCCCAACAAAAAAGGGCGCCCCGTTGCCGGAGCGCCCTTCCTCTTGTTTCAAGCTTTCGCCCCGATCAAAACTCGAACATCGCTTCGATGCCGACGTTCCGGCCGCGCATCAGCGGCGAGAAGGTGCCGGCGGTCGGGTTCGGAGCGAAGGGCTGGCGCACGCCGGTCGAGTTCGGGCCACCGAACGGAACCTGCGTGTCGCCGCCTTCCTGCACTTCGTCGAGCAGGTTGCGGCCATAGACCGACAGCGACAGCCCTTCGATCGGGGTGTTCCAGGTGATGTTCGCTTCGAGGTTCGACAGCGCGTTCAGCCAGCCGAGGTTGTCGTCGGTGTAGGCTGCCTCGTCACGGTACTGGTAGTTCACCCGGGTGACGATGGTGCTGTTGCCCAGATCCCAGTCGTGGATCAGGCCTGCGCCTACCGTGATCGGGGGAACGCGCGGCAGGCTCAGCGCGAGGTCGGTGTCGTCGATCACGCCGTCGCCCGAGATGTCGAACAGCACTTCGTCGTACTGCGCGTCGATGATCCCGATGTTGGCGGTGAAGGCGAGGCTGTCCGACACCCGCATGCGCGCTTCGGCCTCGAAGCCGGTGATCGTCGCATCCGCCGTGTTGAGGATGTTCTGCACCACACCCGCGCCCGGATCGGCAAGGTTCACTTCGCGCTGCATGTTGCCGACCTTGGTGATGTAGCCCGCCACGTTGATCGTGAAGGAGCCATCCGCCGTCTGGAACTTGCCGCCGATTTCGTAATTGTCGACCCGCTCCTCGTCGAAGAACAGCTCGCCGGTCGCCGCGAAGGCGCGGTTGAACACCGGAATGTTGGTGATGCGGAAGTTGTAGCCGCCCGAACGGAAGCCGCGGCTCCAGTGGCCGTAGACCTGGCCGGCATCGAATTCATACTGCAGGCCGAGCTTGGGCGAGACGTTCTTGAACCGCACGCGATCGGTGAAGCCGTTGGTCTCGGTCGCCGGGTTGAACGGCTGGGTGCCGGTCGGGCAGGTGCCCTGCACCACCGAACACGGGGCGCGGGGCGTGATATAGGTCACGCCTGCGTCCTTGGTCTCCTGGTTCCAGCGGATACCGGCGATCAGCGACAGGTTGTCGACGAATTCCCACTGCGCGTTGGCGAACACGCCGATCACCTCGTGGTTCTGCGAACCGCCGCCGAAGAACACCGGCGGCTGGAACGCCGGCGGCAGATCGCGGCGCAGGGTGCGCACTTCGGTGTAGGCGAGGTCCTGTTCGAACCAGAAGCCGCCGACCGTCAGATCGAGGCTGTCGAACGACATCGCATAGCGCAGTTCGTTCGAGAACTGCTCCTGCGCGGTTTCGGTGTTGGAGTGGAACAGGAAGCGCGGGGTCGCGTCGATGTCGCCGTTGGTGGTGGCGTCGTACTGGCGCCAGCCGAACACGTTGGTGAGCGTGCCGGGGCCGATGTCCCAGGTCGCGGTGAGCGAGCCGGTCCAGATCTCGTTGGCGTAGCTGCCAGGCTCGTCGATCGCGAAATCGAAGGAATTGCGATCGAAGAAGGCGCGGTTCTGCGCGCTCGGGCCGTCGCCGTCGCTCTCGAAATAGTCGAGCTTGCCGAGCAGGGTCAGATCGCCGAGCCGCGCTTCGAGCGCGCCGCGCAGGATCTTGGTTTCGGCCTTGCCGTGGTTTTCCGGAATGCTCGGATTGGTCAGCGAGGCAAGGTTGCGGAAGTAGCCTTCGTCCTTGTTGTAGTAGGCGCCGACCTTGAACAGCAGCACGTCCTCGACGATCGGGCCGGAGACCACGCCGCTGACGGTGTAGTTCGGGCCGCCGCGGCCGCCATCGAGCGCCGGGCCGTCGACCGCCGCGCGGAACTTGCCGCGGAAGTCTTCGGTCGGGTTGCCGGTGTTGATCACCACCGCGCCGCCGGTCACGTTGCGGCCGAACAGCACGCCCTGCGGGCCGCGCAGGATTTCGACGCTTTCAAGGTCGAACAGGTCGAACACGACGCCGCCGTTGATGCCGAGATAGACGCCATCGACGAACACGCCGACGGTCGGGTCGATCGAGGGGATCGACGAGTTGATGCCGAGGCCGCGAACGGTGAAGTTGGCGGTGCCGCGGCTGGTGCCGACCTGGTCAAGGCTGACGGTCGGGGCCTGAAACGAAAGACCCTGGATGTCGCGGATCTTGAACGCTTCGAGCGTGCCGGCGTTGAACGCGGTCACAGCCAGCGGGATGTCCTGCACGTTTTCCGCGTCGCGGGTCTTGGTGCCGGTGACGAGGATTTCGTTGATCGCATCAAGCGTGCTGGTGCGTTCTTCGCTGGCGGGTTCTTCGCTGTCCTGTGCCGCGGCAGCGAACGGGGTGAGGGCTGCCGTGCCGAGGAGGAGTGCAAGCTTGCCGAGCCGGAGGGGGCTCCGCAGGGGGGGTGCGGTGGTCATGTTATAACTCTCCCTGAGTTGAGGGGCGCCGCAATAGCAATACGTCACGCAATTGCAACCTATCGTGCCGCCCCGCGGTGAACCTTCAATCCGCCCTATCTTCAGCGTCTTGCAGCTAGGCCTGTTCGAGCTGCTGCTGGCGGTGATCGCTCGCGGCAGCCAGCAGCGCGGCCTCGATTTCCGCGAGCCGGTCGGGCGCCTTGACCTTGGCGCCGGTGAGGTCGGTCACGTAGAAGGTGTCCGCCGCCGCCTCGCCATAGGCGGTGATGTGCGCCGAATGGACGATCAGGTTAGCCTTGTAGAGCGCGTGCGCCAGCCGGTTGAGCAGTGCCGGCCGGTCGCGCGCGGTGACCTCGATCACGGTGAAGTTGTTCGAGGCGTCATTGTCGAAGCCGACCCGCGGGGCAACGTCGAAGGCCTTGGCGCGCGAATGGGCAAGCGGGCGTGCCGCCAGTTTCGGCACCAGTTCGACCTTGGCCAGCAGCGCATCGCGGATGCCCTTGTGGATGCGCGCGATCTGCGCCTCCTCGCCCATCGGCTGGCCGTGCTGGTCCTGCACGAGGAAGTTGTCGACCGCATAGCCGCTTTTGGCGGTGTGGATGCGCGCGTCGATGATGTTGCCGCCGGCGAGATGGATGCCGCCCGCCATGCGGTAGAACAGGCCCGGATGGTCGGCAGCGATGACATTGACGCGGGTTGCGCCGCGCACCTCGTCGGGCTCGCAGTGGATTGCCAGCTGTTCGCCCGCCGCCAGCGCGGCATCATATTGCAGCAGGTTGCTGGCGATGATGTCCTCGGGCTCGGCAATCCAGTAGGCATCGCCCAGCAGCGCGCCTGCGGCATCGACCAGATGCTCCTTGTCGCCCAGCAGGCGGGCCACCGCGTCCTTCTTTGCCGCCACCCGCTGTGCCCGGCCATGGCCCTTGTGGCCGAGCCTCAGGCGTTCCTCGGCAGCATCGTAAAGCTCGCCCAGCAGCTGGCCCTTCCAGCTGTTCCAGGTTCCCGGCCCGACCGCGCGGATATCGACCGCGGTCAGGATCGCGAGATTGCGCAGGCGTTCGAGGCTCTGCACCTCGCCAACGAAATCCTCGATCGTCTTGGGATCGGTCAGGTCGCGCTTCTGCGCGGTGCGGCTCATCAGCAGGTGTTGCAGCACCAGCCAGGCGACCAGATCGGTCTCCTTCTCGTCGAGCCCGAAGCGCGGGCCGAGCCGGTGGGCGACATCGGCGCCGAGCACCGAATGATCGCCCCCGCGCCCCTTGGCGATATCGTGGAGCAGCACCGCGACATAGAGCGCCCGGCGCGAGGCGACCCGCCCGATCTCGCGGGTGGCGCGCGGGTGATCGGCGGCCAGCAGCCCGCGCTCGATCTGGCTGAGCAGGCCGATCGCGCGAATGGTGTGCTCATCGACGGTGTAGTGGTGATACATGTCGAACTGCATCTGCGCATTGACCCGCCCGAAGTCCGGCACGAAGCGGCCGAACACGCCCGCCTCGTTCATCCAGCGCAGCGCGGTTTCCGGGTCCTTGCGCCCCGCCAGCAGATCGAGGAACAGCGCGTTGGCGCGCTTGTCGCGGCGTACGCCGATGTCGATGAGGCGCGCATCGCGCCCGACCTGGCGCATGGTTTCGGGGTGGACCTCCAGCCCCTCGGCCTCGGCCAGCCGGAACACCTCGATCAGCCGCACCGGATCGGCGCGGAACCAGTCGTCTCCCGGCGCGCGCAGGCGCCCGCCTTCGACCATGTAGCCTTTGAAGGCCCGCGGACGCTGGGTCCACCCGGCGAAGAACCCGCTGCGGGTGCGCTTGCGAGCGAATTCCTCGTCGAGGTGGGCAAGGAACACGCCGGTCAGGCTGCCGACGCGCTTCGCCTGGAGGAAGTAATACTGCATGAACCGCTCGACCGCGCTCTTGCCCGGACGGTCGGCGAACTGCATCCGTTCGGCCACGCGCCGCTGGAGATCGAAGGTCAGCCGGTCCTCTGCGCGGTCGGTGATGATGTGCATGTGGCAGCGCACCGCTAGCAGGAAGCCTTCGGCGCGGCGGAAGCTGCGATATTCGTTAGCGGTCAGCAGCCCGACATCGACCAGCTCGCTGGCGCTGCCGACGCGGTGGACATACTTGCCGATCCAGTAGAGCGTCTGGAGATCGCGCAGGCCCCCCTTGCCGTCCTTGATATTGGGCTCGACGACATAGCGGCTGTCGCCCATGCGCTTGTGCCGCGCGTCGCGTTCGGCGAGCTTCTGGGTCAGGAACTGGCGTTCGGAGCCCTTGGCCACCTCGCTCCAGAAGCGCTGGCGCAGCTCGTCGTAAAGCTGCTGGTCACCCCACACCAGCCGGCTTTCGAGCAGCGCGGTGCGGATCGTGAGATCCTCCTTCGCCATCCGCATGGTGTCGGACACGGTGCGGCTCGAATGGCCGACCTTGAGGCCGAGATCCCACAGGATGTAGAGCATCGCCTCGATCACCTGCTCGCACCACGGCGAGCGCCGCATCGGGGTGATGAAGGCGATGTCGATGTCAGAATGCGGCGCCATCTCGGCCCGCCCGTAGCCACCTACCGCAAGGATCGCGAGCCGTTCGGCCTGGGTGCGGTTCGGCACGGGGTAGAGATCGGTGGTGACATGATCGTGGATCACCCGCAGCAACTGGTCGGTGAGGAAGGAATAGCCCCCCGTCACCTCGTGCCCGGCAGACGGTGCCTGGGCCAGCCGCCGTGCCAGCTCGGCCCGGCCCTCGTCGAGCGCCGCCCGCAGCGCCTTGACGATCGCGCCGCGCGCACCTGTCCCCTGCGCGGCATGCAGCGCGGCGACCTCGTCGGCCAGCGCGCGCCGGTCGATGATCGCGCGCTGGCCGGGGACGCGCCTAGGCGACATGGAGCGGGCTCACGGACGGATCACGCCGCGACCGCCTCGCTGGCGTAGCGCGCCTTGACGGTGCGCTTGTCGATCTTCTGGGTGCCGAGGCGCGGCAGGGCTTCCTCGGTGATCCAGATCTGGTGTTCGAGCGGCACCTTGAACGGCGCGATCCGCTCCAGCAGGAAGGCGCGCAGCTCGCCCGGGGTGATGGGCGAGCGGCCTTCCTTCATGCGGTAGACCGCCGCCGGGACTTCGCCGAAGCGTTCATCGGTGAGGCCGAACACCGAACATTCGCCGACATCGTCATGCGCATAGATCGCGTCCTCCACCTCGATGCACGAGATGTTCTCGCCGCCGCGGATGATGATGTCCTTCTTGCGATCGACGATGAACAGGTAGTCGTCCTCGTCGAGATAGCCGAGATCTCCCGTGCGGAAGAATCCGGTGTCGGTGAAGGCGGCCTTGGTTGCCTCCTCGTTCTTCCAGTAGCCGCGGAAATTGGCGACCGAGCGGATGCAGACCTCGCCCACCTGACCCTGAGGCAGTTCGTTTCCGGCATCGTCGAGAATGCGCAGATCGACCAGCGGCTTCGATGCGCGACCCGTCGAGCCGGGCTTGGCGAGGTAGTTCTCGTTGAAGTTGCCGCAGCCCACCGCGTTGGTCTCGGTCAGGCCGTAGCCGAGCAGCGGAAAGCCGCCGGGGAAAGCTTCCTTGATGCGGGTGACGTGCTCCACCGGACGCGGCGCACCGCCGGCAGCGAAGCTCTTGCACTTCGACAGGTCGTAGTTCGCGCGGTCGGGGTGATTGGCGATCTCGTAGCTCATCAGCGGGACGCCGACGAAATAGGTGACGCCTTCCTCGGCCATCAGGCGGATCGCAAGGCCGGCATCCCACTTGGGCATCAGCACCAGCTTGCGCGCGATCGCGAAGCTCTGGAGGAACAGCGGCACCTCGCCGGTCACATGGAACAGCGGCACCGCGACGAGCGCGCAGGGCTGATCGGTCATCGGACCTTCGCTCTTCTCGATGTGGACCTTGGCCATCGCACTCTGGGCAATGTAGCTCATCACCCCGTGAACCACGCCGCGGTGATCCGACCACGCGCCCTTGGATTTGCCGGTCGAACCCGAGGTGTAGAGGATGGTGGCAATATCGTCCGGCCCGATCTGCCCGAGCATCGCCATTGCCGCGCTGGTGCCCTGCGGCACGCGCCAGACATTGGCGAGCCCGGCCGAGGGCGCGTTGCCGTGATCGAACAGCACCACCTTGGCGGGATGGGCATGGCCTTCGAGCCGCGCTGCGCGACCGGCGTCGGCCAGCACCAGCTTCGCTTCAGCGAGATCGAGCCCGTAGGCGAGCTCCTCGCCGCTGGAAAAGCCGTTGAGCAGCGTGGCGCAGCCGCCCGCCATGATGACACCCATATAGGCGATCATCCAGTTGGCGGAGTTGCGCGCGGCGATGCCGATGCGGTCGCCCTTGGCGACGGCGTGATCGTGGACGAGGCTTTCGGCCACGCAGGTCGCGGCGGAATAGGCTTCGGAGAAGGTCAGCCGAATCTCGCCATCGACGAGGAAGGGCACGTCGCGGTGTTCGTTGCAGAAATGCGCGAAGTAATGCGCCAGGCTCGGCGGGGCGCCGGCAAAGGCGGGCATTTCCACCCCGTCACGGGTGAAGGGCACGGTGGCGAAGGGCTGCCCTTCGGCGGTCAGCGCGGTGATGATCGCTTCGAGCGCATTGTCCAGCTGGGTGGGCATGCGGTATCCTTTCCTCTCTCTGTTCTGGAAGACCATCGCGCGTTTCGCGCTGCCGGTCATCCGATCCCAAGCCCATTCGGCAGTCCCGCGCCCCTTCCCCTGACCGGCGCGCTGTGCCAGAAGCACCCACGCGACACGGCCAAATCAGGCCCGCCGATACGGCATCTCATTGTCAATAAGAGGTTCGCCCCGTGCTGTCACTACTTGCCGCAAGCGGCGCTGCCGATCCGATCCACTGGGTCGATCTCGGCCTCAGACCCGGCATCGAGCTCGGCTTCTTCACGCTGCGGTTCTATTCGCTCGCCTATCTGATCGGGGTGATCTTTGCCTATTGGCACACCTCGAAGATGCTGAAGGCACCCGGCGCGCCGATGGCGCAGCGCCACGCCGACGATCTGTTCTTCTACTGCACGCTGGGCGTGATCATCGGCGGTCGGCTGGGCTACGCCGCGTTCTACACCGGGGGCGAGACCGGCATTCCCTCGGCTTTCACCGATTTCTCGGGCGATGGCCTCGTCTCGTGGAAGCTGCTCAGGCTGTGGGACGGCGGCATGGCGTTCCATGGCGGGCTGATCGGGGTGACAGTGGCGATGGCGTGGGTCGCCTGGCGCGACAAGCTGAACTTCATCCGCGTGGTGGACTATGTCAGCGTCGGCGTGCCGATGGGGATGCTGCTCGGGCGGCTCGCTAACTTCGTCAACGGCGAGCTCTGGGGGCGGACGACCGACGTGCCTTGGGCGATGGTGTTCCCCGGTGCCGACGAACTGCCGCGCCACCCCAGCCAGCTCTACCAGGCCGGGCTCGAAGGGCTGGCGCTGCTGATCGTGATGATGCTGCTGTTCTGGAAAACCCGCGCGCGTTATCGGCCCGGGCTTCTGGCGGGGGTGTTCACGCTCGGCATCGGCATTTCGCGCTTCGTTAACGAATTTTTCCGTCAGCCCGACGCACAGCTGGCTGACTTTGCGGCCCGGACCGGGCTATCGATGGGCCAATGGCTGACCATACCGCTTATCCTGACTGGATTGATTGTCGTGCTCTACGCCTTGCGGAAGAAGCCGCTGGGGGCGCAGGCGACGCAGCCGGCCTGAACGGCGCAGCCGTCTGGCGCCCGGCGCTGCGGCTGATCGATCCCGAGGACGACAAGGAAGACGAGGCGCGCAGCGGGGCAGAGGCCGCCGCTGCCGCAAAGGCTGCCGCCGAAGCGCAGGCTGCGCGCGAACAGGCCGCTGCCGAGGCCAAGGCGCGCGCCGAGGCCGCCGCTCGCGCCAGGGCCGAAGCCGAGGAAAAGGCAAGAGCCGAAGCCGAAGCCCGCGAGCGCGCCCGCGCCGAGGCCAAGGCCCGTGCCGAAGCCGAAGCCGCCGCCAAGGCCGAAGCCCTCGCAAAGGCCAAGGCCGAGGCCGAGGAACGCGCGCGGGCCATGCGCGAGGAGCGCGAACGCGCCAAGGCCGAAGCCGAAGCCCGCGCCGCTGCCGAGCGCGACGCCCGCGAGAAAGCCGCTGCCGAAGCCCGCGCCCGGCGCGAGGCCGAAGCCGCCGAACGCGCGCGTCTCGCCGCCGAGGCCAAGGCCAAGGCGGAAGCCGAGGCGCGTGCTCGCAAGGAAGCCAAGGAAAAGGCGCTGGCCGAGGAAAAGGCCCGCCGCGAGGCCGAAGCCCGCGCCAAGGCCGAGGAAAAGGCGCGCAAGGAAGCGGAAGCCAAGGCAAAGGCCGAGGCCGAAGCCCGCAAGAAGGCCGAGGCCGAAGAAAAGGCCCGTCTGGCGGCTGAAGCCAAGGCTAAGGCCGAAGCGGAGAAGAAAGCCAGGGCCGAAGCCGCCGCCGCGGCCAAGGCTGCTGCTGCCGAGCAGGCGCGGCTCGAAGCCGAAGCGGCTGCCAAGGCCAAGGCCGAAGCCGAGGAACAGGCGCGTCTTGCCGCCGAGGAGCAGGCCCGCGCCGAAGCCGAAGCCGCCGCCCAGGCTGCCGAACGCGCCAAGGCCGAGGAGCAGGCCCGGATCGAGGCCGAGGCCGCCGCCCGCGCCAAGATCGATCTCGGCAAGAGCTTCCGCCGATTGATCAAGCAGACCGGCCCGATCAGCCTTGCCCACTACATCGCCGAAAGCAACGCGCGCTACTATGCCAGCCGCGATCCGCTCGGCGATCAGGGCGATTTCATCACCGCGCCCGAAATCAGCCAGATGTTCGGCGAGCTGATCGGCCTGTGGCTCGCCGATCTGTGGGTGCGCATGGGCAGCCGCAAGCGCATCCACTATGTCGAGCTCGGCCCCGGTCGCGGCACGCTCACCAAGGACGCGCTCGGCGCGGCGGCGCGCTACGAATTCGCGCCGCAGGTGCATTTCGTCGAGACCTCGCCGACGCTGCGCGCGATCCAGCGCGAGGCCTTTCCCGATTGCCACCACCACCACGATCTTTCGACCCTGCCCGACGATGCCCCGCTGCTGATCATCGCCAACGAGTTCTTCGACGCGCTGCCGATCCATCAGCTGGTGCGTTCCGCCGACGGCTGGTTCGAACGCATGGTCGGGCTGGAGGGCGACAAGTTCGCCTTCAAGCCGGGCAAGGAGCGGATGGATCACATCGTCCCTCCCAGCTGGCGCACCGGCCCGCAGGGCGCGACGATCGAGACCAGCCCGGCGGCGGTCGCGGTGATGACCGAGATTGCCCGGCGCCTGAAGGAACAGGGCGGCGCGGCGCTGATCATCGACTATGGCCACAAGGAGCTGGCCTCGGGCACCACCCTGCAGGCCCTGAAGGCGCACAAGAAGGTCGACGTGTTCGAGCACCCCGGCGAGGCCGACATCACCGCCCATGTCGATTTCGAACTGCTCGCCCATGTCGCGCAGACGCAGGGTGTCGACGTGATGGGGCTGCAATATCAGGGCGAATGGCTGCGCCAGATGGGGATCGACGTGCGCACCGAGGCGCTCCAGCGGCGCAATCCGGGCGAGAAGGACAAGCTCCAGCGCCAGCGCGACCGGCTGGTGGAGGACAACCAGATGGGCACGCTGTTCAAGGTGCTCGGGATCTGCGGGCGGCGCTGGCCGTTCGGGGTAGGCTTCGCGTGACGATGGCGTGGTTTGGCGTGACAGGATGAGGGCGCAGATGATGGCAAGATGGATGATTCCGGGTGCGGCGATGCTGGCCGCGGTGGGTGTGGCAATCGCGCCGGCGCTGGCGGCCGAGCCGATCACCGGCCGCTGGGTTACCGCAGAAAAGGACGCGGTGGTGGCGATCGCCAAGTGCGGCAAGTCGCTGTGCGGCCGGATCGAGAAGTTCCTGATCCCCCCGCCGGGCGGCAACGACCAGCGCGACGTCAACAATTCCGACCCGGCCAAGCGCAACCGCAAGCTGATCGGCACCGCGATCCTGTATGGTCTGACAGCACAGGAAGGCGTGTGGCGCGGGCAGGTCTATGATCCCAAGACCGGTCGCACCTACACCTCCGAAGTGCGCCGCAACGGTTCGGGCACGCTGGAAGTGAAGGGCTGCTTCGGCCCTTTGTGCCAGACGCAGGTGTGGAAGAAGGCGGGGTAGGCCTACTTCGCCAATCCCGCGGCCTTCGCCAGCCCTTCCGCCGCCTGCTTCGGCGTCAATTTCTGCGCGTCCTCGCGGTCGACCGCGAGGTTGGCTTCGCGCATCGCCTCGACGCTGATCGCGCCGAGCAGGGGTTTGAGCGCGGCCGCCACGCCGTCGTTCCCGGCGATCCGGGGCGAGAGCATGATCATCGCGTCATAGCTCGGCAGCGCGCCTTCCGGGTCTTCGAGCACCACCAGCCGGTCGGCCGCGATCCGGCCGTCGGAAGTATAGGCGCTGATCACGTCTGCCTCGCCCGAGGCAAGCGCGCTGTACATGAAGGTCGGCGCGAAATTGCGGCTTTTCGTGAAGGCGAGGCCATAGGCGTCGCGCACCGCGATCCATTCGGGCCGCTCGAAGAATTCGGGATCCCCGCCCACCGTCAGGTTCGGGGCGACCGCGGCGAGATCGGTCAGCGAGGTGACGCCCAGTTCGCGCGCCCGGTCCTCGCGCATGGCAAAGGCATAGGCGTTCTCGAACCCGAGCCGTCCGAGCACCTTCACTCCGTTGGTGCGCCATTCCCACTCGCGGATCGTTTCATACATCACCTCGCGCCCCGGATTGTCCTTGCGCCCGAGGTAGTTGGTCCAGATCGTGCCGGTATAGTCGACCGAGATGTCGATGCTGGAGGAGGCGACCGCCCCGTGCACCACCGCGCTGCCGAGGCCATCGCGATATTCGACCTCGTAGCCCGCTGCCTCCAGCCGCGATCCGATCAGCTGGGCGAGGATATATTGCTCGGAAAACTGCTTGGCCGCGATGACGATGCGGCGTTCCTCTGAGCCGGTGCTCTGCGCCCACAGCGCGGCGGTCACGCCCGCCACCACCGCCAACGAGGCTCCCGCCCATTTCCAGCGCCTGCGCTCGTCGATGCCGCGTTCAACCCACCACAACAGCCAGTCGGCCACCAGCGCCAGCCCCGCGCTGACCAGACAACCGGCGACGACCAGCGCCCAGTTCTGGGTCTGAAGGCCCGCGAAGATCGGATCGCCAAGGCTCGGCTGGCCGATGGTGGTGGCGAGCGTCGCGGCGCCGATGGTCCAAACGCTCGCAGTGCGGATCCCGGCCATGATGAAGGGGGCGGCGAGCGGCGCTTCGACCAGCACCAGCTTCTGCCACTTGGTCATGCCCACACCGTCGGCGGCCTCGAGCACGCCGGGATCGAGATTGGCCTGCGCGGTCACGGCATTGCGCAGGATCGGCAGCAGGGCATAGAGCGTCAGCGCCATCAGCGCGGGCAGGAAGCCCAAGGTCGGCAGGCCTTCTCCGAACACCGCGCGCAAGGACAGCAGCAGCGGGAAGAACAGCGCCAGCAGCGCCAGCGCGGGGATGGTCTGGACGAGGCTCGCAAGGCTCAGCGAAAGGCGTGCGACCACCTGCGAACGGCTCGCCCACACCGCCATCGGCAGCGCGATCAGCATGGCGAGCCCGATCGCGCTGGCCGAGAGCACCACGTGCGCCGCCAGCTTGTCGCCGAGGCCGGGGAGGATGTCCCAGATCTCGCCCATCAGCCCCGTTTCTCCCCAGGGCCTTCCATCGCGGCGAGGCGTTCGGCCTGTTCGCGCGGGACCGCGACGAGCCGCTGCGCCACTGCGCCGCCCTCGCCCGCCAGCAGCGCGCGGGGGGTCGCATCGGCAACCAGTTCGCCCTTGTCCATCACCAGCACGCGGTCAGCCAGCAGCAGCGCCTCGGCCATGTCGTGGGTGACCATCACCGTGGTGAGGCCCAGGCGCTCGTGCAGCTCGCGCACCTTGCGGCCCAGCGCATCGCGGGTGACCGGATCGAGCGCACCGAAAGGCTCGTCCATCAGCAGCAGCTCCGGCTCGCCCGCCAGCGCCCGCGCCACGCCGACCCGCTGGCGCTGCCCGCCCGAGAGTTCGTCGGGCATCCGGCTCGCGAGTGCGGGATCGAGTTCGACCAGTTGCAGCAGCTGCGCGATGCGTTCGGGCGCGAGCTTCTCGCCTGTCAGGCGCGGGCCGATGGCGATGTTCTCGGCCACCGAGAAATGCGGAAACAGGCCGATGCCCTGGAATACGTAGCCCACCCGGCGGCGCAGGCGTGAGGGGCTCAGGCTGGTCACATCGTCGCCCGCGAACAGCACCCGCCCGCCGGTCGGCTCGACCAGAGTATTGACCATCTTGAGCAGCGTCGACTTGCCCGAGCCCGAGGCGCCAACCAGCGCGACGAAGCTGCCCGGCGCAATCGCACAGTCAACGCCCGCCACCGCCACGGTCTCGCCATAGGCGCGCGCCGCGCGCTCGAACACGAGCAGGGGTTGGGGGCTGGTCATCGCCTTAACTCCTAAACGCCAAATCCGCGCAGAGCCAGCGCGGGCGATTGGCCTTTGCACCGCGCCTTGCTATGCGAGAGCGCAGAACATCATTTCACTCGCAGGACATAAAATGCGCGCCACCCCCGATTTCGACTTCCAGCTTGGCGAAGCGGCCGAGATGATCCGCGACAGCGCCGCGCGCTTTGCCGACGAGCAGATCATGCCGCTGGCCGACCGCACTGACCGCGAAGACCGCTTCCCGCGCGAGCTGTGGGAGCCGATGGGCGCGCTGGGCCTGCACGGCATCACGGTCGAGGAAGAGTGGGGCGGGCTGGGCCTCGGCTATCTCGAACACGTGATCGCGGTCGAGGAAGTGTCGCGGGCGAGCGCCAGCGTGGGTCTCAGCTATGGCGCGCATTCGAACCTCTGCCTCAACCAGATCCGCCGCTGGGGGAATGACGAGCAGAAGGCGAAATATCTCCCCAAGCTCATCTCGGGCGAACACGTCGGCAGCCTCGCCATGTCCGAGGCGGGCGCAGGGTCGGATGTGGTCTCGATGAAGCTCAAGGCCGATGCGGTGCAGGGCGGCTATGTCCTCAACGGCACCAAGTTCTGGATCACCAACGCGCCGGAAGCCGACACGCTGGTGGTCTATGCCAAGACCGACGGCCACGCAGGCAGCCGCGGCATCACCGCCTTCCTGATCGAGAAGGGCGACGAGGGTTTTTCGATCGGCCAGAAGATTTCGAAGGTCGGCATGAAGGGCTCGCCCACCGCCGAGCTGGTGTTCACCGACTGCTTCGTGCCCGAAGATCGCGTCATGGGCCCGGTCAACGGCGGCGTCGGCGTGCTGATGAGCGGGCTCGATTACGAGCGCGTGGTGCTCGCCGGATTGCAGCTCGGCATCATGCAGGCGTGCCTCGACACGGTGATCCCCTACCTGCGCGAGCGCAAGCAGTTCGGAAAGCCGATTGGCTCGTTCCAGCTGATGCAGGCCAAGGTCGCCGATATGTATGTCGCCCTGCAATCGGCCCGCGCCTACACATATGCGGTCGCCAAGGCCTGCGACGCCGGGCAGACGACGCGCTTCGATGCGGCGGGGGTTATCTTGCTGGCCTCGGAGAACGCCTTCAAGGTGGCGGCGGAAAGTGTGCAGGCGCTGGGCGGCGCGGGCTACACCACCGACTGGCCGGTGGAACGCTATATGCGCGACGCCAAGCTGCTCGACATCGGCGCAGGCACGAACGAAATCCGCCGGATGCTGATCGGGCGCGAGCTGATCGGAGCGGCGGGGTGAGTTTGTCGGTCGATTGGCGGGCCATTGCCGAAAAGCTTGGCACCATCACGAGGACTGAGCACGGCTGGAGCGAACGTGGCGGGACGCATGTCGCTTGCGATGCGATTGCTGAGATACTCGGTGACTCGGTGCTTCGCGAAGCGGTAGATTTCTACGTCTCGGGCGAACCCGGGTTCGAAGTCGCCAAGTCTGTTCTCATGTTGCTGAAGCCGTCCGCTTCAATGGAACGCTGCCGCGAGATCTTTCGCGATCCCGCCGATCCGCAGCAAGCAGCTGACGCGATAGAACTTCTTAGAATGGTTGCGGACCGCCGCGTCCTCGCTTGGCTTCCCGAATTCCTGGCAAGCGACAACGACGCCGTCAGAATTTGGACGCTTGGCATCCTTGACCAGCTACTTGTGATGCAGGAAGCGATCACCCCGGAGGAAGCCGCACCCTTCTTCAAGCAGGCATTGGTCGATCCGAGCAGCAATGTCCGAAGCGCAGCGTCGCGGTTCCTAGAAGATTTGGCCGAATGTGAGCAAGTGATCGCAATGCGGAGTTTGATGCAATGAGCACTGACGAAGACTACGTCTATGACGAGGCGAGCGGCGAGTGGCTGCCTGCCTCCGAACTGGCCGCCAAGCAGGCGGCGGAGGACGCGGTCGAGGTGCGCGACGCGGTCGGCAACATCCTCGCTGATGGCGATGCGGTGACGCTGATCAAGGACCTCGAGGTCAAGGGCGCCGGGCAAACCCTCAAGCAGGGCACCCTGATCAAATCGATCCGCCTGACCGGCGACGCACAGGAGATCGACTGCAAATACCCCGGCATCAAGGGCCTCGTGCTCAGGGCCGAATTCGTCAGGAAGCGCTGAAATGACCGCCCCCACCCTCACCACCAAACTCGACCGCGAGAGCCCTGAGGCCAAGGCCCGTTTTGCGCACAACCATGCCCTTGCGCAGGAGTTGCGCGCGCGCGTCGCCGAGGCCGCGCTCGGCGGGCCGGAGAAGCACCGCGAGCGGCATGTCTCGCGCGGCAAGCTGCTGCCCCGCGAGCGGGTGGAGCGGCTTCTCGATCCGGGTTCGCCCTTCCTCGAAGTGGGGCAACTTGCCGCGAACGGGATGTATGAGGGCGACGTCAACGGCGCCTCGATCATCACCGGCGTGGGCCGGGTCTCGGGTCGGCAGTGCATGATCGTGTGCAACGACGCGACCGTGAAGGGCGGCACCTACTACCCGATGACGGTCAAGAAGCACCTGCGCGCGCAGGAGATCGCGCAGGAGAACCGCCTGCCGTGCATCTATCTCGTCGACAGCGGCGGCGCGAACCTGCCGCATCAGGCGGAGGTGTTCCCGGACCGCGACCACTTCGGGCGGATCTTCTTCAATCAGGCCAACATGTCCGCGCTCGGCATCCCGCAGATCGCCTGCGTCATGGGCAGCTGCACCGCGGGCGGCGCCTATGTGCCCGCCATGTCCGACGAGACGGTGATCGTGCGCAGTCAGGGCACGATCTTCCTCGCCGGGCCGCCGCTGGTGAAGGCGGCGACGGGCGAGGAGATCAGCGCCGAAGACCTCGGCGGCGGCGACTTGCACGCCAAGAAGAGCGGCGTGGTCGATCACTTGGCCGAGAACGACGAACACGCGCTCACCATCGTGCGCGATATCGTCAGCCACCTCGGCGCGAATACCGGGGCGGCGAAGGACGTGGCGCTGAAAGACCCCCGCCCGCCCAAGTTCGACGCCGAGGACCTCTACGCCCTCATCCCCGAGGACGTGCGCGCGCCCTATGACGTCAAGGAAGTGATCGCGCGCCTCGTCGACGGCTCCGAGTTCCACGAGTTCAAGGCGCATTACGGCAGCACCCTCGTCTGCGGCTTTGCCCATATCTGGGGGATGCCGGTCGCGATCCTCGCCAACAACGGCGTGCTGTTCTCCGAAAGCGCGCAGAAGGGCGCGCATTTCATCGAGCTCGCCTGCCAGCGCCGCATTCCGCTGCTGTTCCTCCAGAATATCAGCGGCTTCATGGTCGGCGGGAAATACGAGGCGGAGGGCATCGCCAAGCACGGCGCGAAGCTCGTCACCGCCGTCGCCACCGCGACCGTGCCCAAGGTCACCGTGGTGATCGGCGGCAGCTTTGGCGCGGGCAATTACGGGATGTGCGGCCGCGCCTACAGCCCCCGCTTCCTGTTCACCTGGCCCAATGCGCGCATCTCGGTGATGGGCGGGGAGCAGGCGGCAAGCGTCCTCGCCACCGTCCACCGCGACGCCGACAAGTGGGACGAGCGCGAGGCGGAATCCTTCAAGGCTCCGATCCGCCAGAAATACGAGGACGAAGGCAACCCCTACTACGCCACCGCCCGGCTGTGGGACGACGGCGTGGTCGATCCGGTGCAGACCCGCGATGTGCTGGGGCTGGCGTTCGCCGCCTGCCTCGAAGCCCCGATTGCCGAACGCCCTGCATTTGGCGTGTTCCGGATGTGATTGGTCCTGTCTGAAACCCCCACACTTTCCCTTGCGTAACTCCCCCGATTGCGGGCAGAAACGCAAGGGAGAGAGGGATCACATACATTGCCGCACGACCTTAACCGCAAGCCCACGCTGCTGTCGCGCATCGTGCGCCGGATCATCCTCGCCATCTGGTATATCCGGGGCTGGAAGATCGACTCCCCGCTGCCCAAGCACCTCAAGAAATACGTCATCGCCGGCGCGCCGCACACTACCAACTGGGACTTCGTGTTCTTTACCGGCGCCACCCACGAAGAGGGCATCCGCCCCAACTTCATGGGCAAGCACACCCTGTTTCAGGGGATCATGAAGAACTTCATGTTCGACATGGGCGGCATTCCGGTCGACCGCCGCAGCCGCTTGAACGCCACCGAGCAGGTCGCCGCCGAATTCGCCCGCCGCGACCATCTTGCGCTGGTGATCGCCTGCGAGGGCACCCGCAAGACCGACGGCAAGTGGAAGTCGGGTTTCTACCACATCGCCCGCGCGGCCAATGTGCCGATCGTCCCCGCCTTTGCCGACAATCTGCGCAAGATCATCCGCTTCGGCCCGCCGATGGTGCCGACCGGCAATTATGGCGAAGACCTGCTCAAGATCGCCGAGTGGTTCCGCGCCCAGCTGCCCGATTACGAACGCTTCAAGGTGCTGGAACAGCAGGCGCGCGACATCATCGCCGGCAAGAACGATGTTTGAAGCGCTGGCGGTGAATGCCGCCATCCTGATCGCGCTGGTGCTGATCCAGTGGGCGATCTCGGTGCGCATCAATGACGTGAGCTTCATTGACGCCTTCTGGGGCGCTGGCATGGGCGTGCTCGCGGTGACCAGCTGGCTGCACGTGCCCGGCGGCCCCGGCGCACTTGCCACGCTGATCATGGCGATGGCCGCGGCCTGGGGCTTTCGCCTCGGCATCTACCTGTTCCGGCGCTGGCGCAGCCATGGCGAGGACAAGCGTTATGCCCTGATCCTCAGGAAAGCGCGCGAGCAGGGCAAATTCGCGCAGGCTGCGCTGACCAAGGTGTGGCTGCTACAGGCGGCGCTGCTGTTCATGGTCTCCTCCCCGGCGCAGGTCGGCATTCTCGCCAGCCCCGCGCCCGCGCCGATCCCGCCGCTGGCATGGGTGGGCTTGGGCGTGTGGAGCGTGGGCGTGTTCTTCGAATGGGTCGGCGACTGGCAGCTGGCGCGGTTCAAGGCCGATCCGACGAATGCGGGGAAGGTGCTCGACACCGGGCTGTGGCGCTACACCCGCCATCCCAATTACTTTGGCGACTTCGCGGCGTGGTGGGGGATCTGGCTCGCCTGTGCCGCGGCCGGATGGGAATATGCCGCGGCCACCGTGATCGGGCCTTTGTTCCTCAGTTTCACGCTCACCAAATGGTCGGGCGCGGCACTGCTGGAAAAGGGCCTCGACAAGACCAAGGGCGACAAATACGCCGATTACAAGCGCCGCACCCCGGCCTTCTTCCCGTGGTTCCCGCGTCCCTGACGCGGACCTGAGGCAGGGCTAATCGACGAACCGCCTTGTTGCGCCGCACAAAAATCGACGAGCTGCCCTTTAAGCCTGCGTCCGATTGGCCTATGTTGCGCCCGATCAAGGAGACGCGCTTGCCCATGGCTCTCAACCCCACCTTGCGCGAGCAGGAACGCGAACGGGTCGCGCGCCATGTGCTCGACCTCGTCAAGGAACGCGGATCGGAGATTCCGTGGACCATCGCCATGGCCGAAAGCGGGCTCACCCGCGCGCGGTTCGAGGCGCTGTTTGCCGATTACGACGATCTGTTCGATGCCGTCGCGCAGCTGTGGCTGGCGCCGCACCTGGCGGTGATGGAGGAAGTGCTCGCCGCGAACCTCCCGCCGCCGCGCAAGATGTACGAATTCTTCCGCCGCCGCTTCGCGATCTCGCAGGCGCGCTTCCGCGAGGATCCCGAGCATTTCACCATCCTGTGCGAGATGGGTGCCGCCAATTTCGAACGCGTGCGCAGCTACGTCGATCTGGCCGATCACTACCTGTGCGAGCTGATCGCCGAAGCGCAGGCCGATGGATATTTTGCCGGGCTGGAGATCGACGAGGCGCTGTCGCTGATCAACCAGATGATCAGCAACTACACCCTGCCCGACGCGCTGATCTATCTCGGCGACAAGCTGACCGAGCAGAAGCTGGCGCGGATCGTCGATACCATGTTCATCGGCCTGTCGGGCGAGGCCGGGGCGGATGCTTCGGGGGTGAACACGCTGAAGGTCGCGTCCTAACCTTCAGCCCACCACGCCGCCGCGGGATCATCGGCCCCCCGTGCCCCGCGGCGCTGAAGACCATCGAACAATCCGCCGTCCAGCGCCATGGTCGAGGGCGCGGTGCGGTTCCAGTCCATCACGTAGAGCCGCTCGGCGATCCGCCAGCGGCCCTCGCGCTTTTCGAGCCGGTCGAGATAGCGGCCACCGACTACCAGTTCGATCTCGCCCTCAGGGGTCGGGATCAGGTGCAGCGCGACGCAGTTGGTCTCGGCCTTTGCGGTGTCCCCGGCAATCCGCATCACAGTGTTCGAGATGTTGTGCTGGGTCAGCCGCATCCCGCCGAGACCCGCCATCAGCCCCGGAATCACCTCGGCAACCGGCCGCGCCCCGTCGCCATAGTCGATCAGCGCATCCGGGGTGAACACGGCGGCGAGTTGCTCACCGTCGCAGCGGTCGATCCCGCGGCAATAGAGCGCAAGGGTTTCGGCAATCGCAAGCCGGTCGGCGACTTCGGTGATGTCCATGCGCGCCAGTCTAGCGCGCTGGCGTGCGCTTCCGAACTGGCACTAGCTCTAGTCCCGCCGGAACTGCAGCACGTTGGCGGGCAGCTTGGGCGCGGGCGGCTTGAGCCGCTTTTCGGCCAGCGCATATTTCAGCGCCCCGCCGACCATCACCGCCGAACCAAGCAGGATCAGCCCCGCCCACAGCCAATGGGGCAGGCCCGTGACCGCGGCGATCTGTCCGGTGTCGGACAGCACTGCCCGCCCCTCGATCACTGCCTGCTCGGTGAACAGGTAGCGGAAGTCGCGCAGCATGCTCATCGCCGCCAGCACGCCGAGGAATTGCAGGGTGAAGCGGGTCAGAGCGTCGCCGGCGCGCCACGCCACCAGCGCAAGGCAGGCACCCACCAGCGGCAGCACGGCATAGCCCACCGGTGATCGCACCCAGATGATCACGCTGGCAAGGATCGCCGCCGCCGTCAGCCACAGCACCGGTCGCCACAGCCGCCGGTGTGCGCTGGCAATGATCAGCAGCGCGCCCGCTACACAGGGCGCAAGCGGGCCACCGGCGGCGATCGCGGCCGGCACCCACAACGGCGCATCGGCGACGATCCGGCTTTCCGCCACGCCCGAGCCGCTGGCGAAGATCATCAGCTGGCGGAAATCCTGCCCGCTCGCCAGCGCGGCGAGGCCGTGTCCCATCTCGTGGAACCAGGTGGTGAGGATGACGAAGGGATAGATCAGGTAATTGCCGAAAGGCAGGGAGGGCAGCATCACCACCACCAGGCCCGCCAGCACCAGACGTCCGGCCTGTTCGGCCTGACTGCCGGGGCGCACGAGCGACTGCATCGCGGCTCAGTCCGCGGCGGCGCCGGGCACCCGGCCCGAGGCGTCGACTGTGATCCGATCGATCTCCTCCCCGGCCCGCGCGTCCTCCTCGCGGTATTCCTGCAGGATCGACCAGCTGGCGAGGAACAGTCCCGCCACCAGCGGCCCCAGCACGATGCCCGAAAAGCCGAGGAAGCTGATGCCGCCCAGCGTGGTGACGAGGATGATCCAGTCGGGAATGCCGGTATCGCGGCCGACCAGGATCGGGCGCAGCACATTGTCGGCCGAGGAGATGATCACCACGCCGACCACAAGCACGAACACGCCCTGCCACATCGCGCCGGTCAGCAGCAGCCAAAGCCCGACCGGGATGTAGACCGCCCCTGCGCCGATTACCGGAACCAGCGCGAAGACCGTCGTCAGCACGCCGAAGAACAGCGCGGATTCGAGGCCGACGATCAGGAAGCTGATCCCCGCCAGCACCCCCTGCACCAGCCCGACCACGCCCGAACCCTTGATCGTGGCGCGCACGATGCCGAGGAAGCGCTCGGCCAGCCGCTCGGAAATCGAGCGTTCGACCGGCACGGTGTTGAGCAGCGTCCGCCCGATCCGCTCGCCATCGCGCAGCAGGAAGAACATCACATATAGCCCGACTGCGAAGGACAGCATGAAGCTGAGCGCGCCGCTCCCGATCGACACCGCCTGACTGGCGATCATCCCGGCGCTCTGGGTGAGCAGTTCCTGGAGCTTGGTCTGGATGCTCGACACATCGGCCCAGCCCGAGCGGTCGACCGCCTCCTGCGCGGCCTGCGGCAGCATGCCGTAGACATTGTCGAACGTGGTGGCGAGATCGATGGGCTGGGCCTGCAGCGCGGCGACCAGCACCAGCGCTTCCTGCACCACCAGCGTTGCCAGCCACAGGCCGGGGACAAGCACCGCGAAGAAGATCACCAGCAACGAGGTGATCGCCGCCGGATTGCGCCGTCCGCGCATCTTGCGCAGCATCCAGCGGTAGAGCGGCTGAAACATGATCGCCGCCAGTGCCGCCCACAGCAGCGCGGTGGCGAAAGGCCACACGATCACCGCCATCATCAGGCTGACGACCGCAAGGATCAGCAGGAAACTGGCGTGCTGCAGTTCGTCGGTGCGGTGCGGCTTGTGGGCCATGGGCTTAAGCGGGTGTCCTTGTGCGGCTAGACGTCGAGGTTTGCCACGTTCAGCGCGTTATCCTGGATGAACTCGCGGCGCGGTTCGACCACGTCGCCCATCAGGCGGGTGAAGATCTCGTCGGTGACGTCGGCGTCCTCGACCTTGACCTGCAGCAGCACGCGGGCTTCGGGATCGAGCGTGGTTTCCCAGAGCTGCTCGGCGTTCATCTCGCCAAGGCCCTTGTAGCGGCTGATCGAGAGGCCCTTGCGCCCGGCGGCGAAGATCGCGTCGAGCAGCTGGGTCGGGCGGCTGATCGACCCGTCGACTGGGATGACCGACACGGGCGCTGCCTCCTCGGCCTCGCCGGCGAGCGGGTCGGCGGGGGCGGCAGGTTCGGCTTCAGGCTCTTCGGCCGCGTCGCCCGCGCGCACGAGGTTGACGGGGGTCGCATAGGTCTCGGCCTGTGCGGCGGCGAGGCCGTGGAGCTTGTGCGCCTCGGTGCTGGCAAGGAAGCGCGCGTCGATCTCGTGCACGTCGGTGACCCCGCGCCACAGGCGTTCGAACACCACCGTCCCATCCTCGCGCTGCGAGGCGCTCCAGCGTGCCTCGCGGTCACCCGCGCCGAGCCGTCCGGCCGCGCGTTGCAGTGCGGCGGCGAGCGCATCGCCCGACAGGCCCGGTTCGAGCGCGCCGGTCAGTGCCATCTGCTCGACCAGCCCCAAGTCATAGCGGCGCGGCACGAAGCCGAGCAGGTTCTTGAGCCTGAGCGCGCCATCGACGATCGCGCGCAGATCCTCGCCTCCGCGCGCGCCGCCCTGCGTTTCCAGCACGCGGCCCTGAAGGCCCGCATCGACCAGATAGCGATCGAGCGCGGCCTGATCCTTGAGATAGACCTCGCTGCGGCCCTTGGACACCTTGAACAGCGGCGGCTGGGCGATGAACAGGTGCCCGGCCTTGATGATCTCGGGCATCTGGCGGTGGAAGAAGGTCAGCAGCAGCGTGCGGATATGCGCCCCGTCGACGTCTGCGTCGGTCATGATGACGATCTTGTGGTAGCGCAGCTTTTCCAGGTTGAATTCGTCGCGGATGCCGGTGCCCATCGCCTGGATCAGCGTGCCGACTTCCTTGGAGCTGATGATCCGGTCGAACCGCGCGCGTTCGACGTTGAGGATCTTGCCCTTCAGCGGCAGGATTGCCTGCGTCTTGCGGTCACGCCCCTGCTTGGCCGATCCGCCCGCGGAATCGCCCTCGACCAGAAACAGTTCGGACTTGGCCGGATCGCGTTCCTGGCAATCGGCGAGCTTGCCCGGGAGCGAGGCGACGCTCATCGCGCCCTTCCGGCTCATCTCGCGCGCGCGCCGGGCAGCCTCGCGCGCGGCGGCGGCGTCGATCACCTTCTGGATGATCGCGCGGGCATCATTGGGATTTTCCTCCAGCCACTCGGTCATCTTCTCGCCCATCAGGGTTTCGAGCGGCGAGCGCACTTCGGAGGAGACGAGCTTGTCCTTGGTCTGGCTGGAGAACTTCGGGTCGGGAAGCTTGACGCTGACGATGGCCGTCAGGCCCTCGCGCATGTCTTCGCCTGAAAGGCTGACCTTTTCCTTCTTCAGCATCCCCGACCGCTCGGCATAATTGTTGAGCGTGCGGGTCAGCGCGGCACGGAAAGCGGCGAGGTGTGTGCCGCCGTCGCGCTGCGGGATGTTGTTGGTGAAGGCGAGGACGTTCTCGTAGTAGGAATCGTTCCATTCGAGCGCCACGTCGATGCCGATGCCGTCCTTCTCGGCCGACACGGCGATCGGCTCGGGTATCAGCGCCTGCTTGTTGCGGTCGAGATACTTCACGAAGGCCGCGATCCCGCCCTCGTAATAGAGATCGTGCTCGACCACTTCCTCGTGACGCAGATCGCGCAAGCAGATGCGCACGCCCGAGTTGAGGAAGGCCAGTTCGCGGTAGCGGTGTTCGAGCTTTTCGAAATCGAACTCGGTGACGTTCTTGAAGGTGTCGTGGCTCGCCTTGAAGGTCACGCGGGTGCCCTTCTTGCCAGCCGGCGCATCGCCCTTCACCACCAGCGGCGCGACAGCATCGCCGTGCTCGAAGCGCATCCAGTGCTCAAGCCCATCGCGCCAGATGGTGAGTTCGAGCCATTCTGACAGGGCGTTGACCACTGACACGCCGACGCCGTGGAGGCCGCCCGAGACCTTGTAGGCGTTGTCGTCCGAGGTGTTCTCGAACTTGCCGCCCGCGTGGAGCTGGGTCATGATGACTTCGGCGGCCGAAACGCCTTCTTCGGGGTGCATGCCCGTCGGGATGCCGCGGCCGTTATCTTCCACCGAAACCGAGCCGTCGGGGTTCAATTCGATCAGAACGAGGTCGCAATGACCCGCCAACGCCTCGTCGATGGCATTGTCCGAAACTTCAAAGACCATGTGATGCAGGCCCGACCCGTCGTCGGTGTCGCCGATATACATGCCCGGCCGCTTGCGGACCGCATCGAGGCCCTTCAGAACCTTGATCGAATCCGCGCCATATTCGTTGGCGTTGGGCAGCTTGGCGGGGGTCTGGTTGCCAGTGTCAGGGGTGGTATCGTCCATGGCCCATCATATAGGGGCTAGGGCGCGGAAACCCAACTGCGGGAGGGCCGCTAGCGGGGCTTTTCCACGGGTGACAAGGGCGGTTCGTCGAGCCTTTCAGAAGGCGGAGCGGAAATGCACCTTGCCCTGCCACATCGTCGCATCGAACAGTGGCATCATCGCGCCGCGCGTGGTCGCGTCGAACTGGGTCACGTGGCACTGCGCGGCGGCCTTGGCGGCGTCGAGGTCCTCGGGGGTGTAGCGGATGGTCTCGGTCAGCAGTTTCGGATCGGTTTCGGCCCATTGCGCCATCTCGGGCACCGGCGGCAGGCGCCCGGCAGGGATCCCGACATAGAGGAGGGGCGGCCGGTATTCGGTCGCCAGCGACTGCATCGTCTGGCTCACCAGCGCGCTCACCATGCGGTGATCGGCGTGGCCATAGCCGCCATCCGGCCCCCATGTCAGCACGAGTCCGGGATCGAGTTCGACATAGGCCTGCGCAAACTGCGCAAGAAACCGCTGGGCCGGTGCATCGGGCGACTGTGGGGACAGGGCGATCGTCCCGTCAACCACGCCTTCGAGGAAGCGCGCCTCTGTGCCCAATGCCTTGGCCGAGCACTCCGCCTCGGCCCGCCGCACTTCGCCCAGCTCGGGGCCGCGTTCGCGGGTGGTGACGCCCGGCCCCTGATCGCCGGTGGTGGCGAACAGGATCGTCACCTTGCGCCCCTGCCGCGCCAGCGATGCAATGGCCGGAGCCATGGTCAGCTCGTCATCGGGATGGGCGACCACCACCATCACCGGGCGGGACGGTTCGGCAGCGGTGCCGGAGGCAGCCAAGGGCAGCGCGGCGAACGCGATCAGGGCGGCGCGAGTGTTCATGGGTCCCTCTCCTCTCGCGGCGTTTCCTGCCACTTGTGCCAGCCGCCTTGCAAATCCTTGCGCCATGCGGGCCGGTGATTATGCATGGCCGCCATGAGCAGAGAGACAATGATGAACCGCCTTGCCGAGCCTTTCGGCAGCTTCCCCGAAATCCTGATGGAATGGTCGCGCCTCAAGGGCGACGAGTTGGCGCTGCGCGACGACAATCGCGAGGTCTACTGGGCCGAGCTGGTCGGGCTGGTCGAGCGGCTGGCGGCGCGGCTGGTGGAGACCGGGCTGCAACGCGGACAGTCGGTGGCGATCCTCGGGACGTCCACCGTGGAATACGCGCTGGTGTTTCTCGCCGCGGTGCGCGCCGGCGGGGTGGCCGCGCCGCTCACCACCAGCGCCAGCCCCGAGCAGCTTGAGGGGATGGCCAAGGATTCGGGCGCGATCCATCTGTTCATCGACGCCGCCAAGGCGGCGGAATTGGGGCCGGACTTCATGGCCGATCTGATCCGCGTGCCCTTGGAGAGCATCGACCAGTGGATGGCCCCTCCCGGCAGCCGCGCACCCGATTTCGTGCCGGAGCCGAAAGACCCGTTCAACATCATCTATTCCAGCGGCACCACCGGCATCCCCAAGGGCATCGTCCATTCCCACCAGATGCGCTGGCGGCAATTCGCGGCGACGGCCTTGAGCTATCTCGGGGCGGGGCTGGAAGTGCGCTCGCTTGCCTCGACGCCGCTCTATTCGAACACCACGATGGTCGCCTTCCTGCCGGTGCTGCTGGCGGGCGGCTGCGTGCGGGTGATGGGCAAGTTCGACTGCGCGAAGTGGCTCGCCCACGCAGAGGCCGACCGCACCACCATCACCATGCTGGTGCCGGTGCAATACCAGCGGTTGATGGATTTCGAGCGCTTCGACGACTTCGACCTTTCCAGCCTCAAGCTCAAATACTGCACCTCCGCGCCCTTCTCGGCGGAGTTGAAGCGCGAGGTGCTGGGGCGGATGCCGGGCGGGCTGATCGAGATCTATTCGATGACCGAGGGCGGGGTGGTCTGCCTGCTGCCGTGCCACGAATTCCCCGACAAGCTCCATACCGTCGGCCGCCCCGCGCCGGGGAGCGAGTTGAAGGTATTGGACGACGAAGACCGCGAAGTGCCCCCCGGCACCCCGGGCAACCTCGTCGGGCGCAGCCAGACGATGATGAGCGGCTACCAGAACCAGCCCGAAAAGACGCGCGAGGGTTACTGGATCGATCCCGCGACGGGTGACGTGTGGCAGCGCATGGGCGATATCGGGCGGGTTGATGCGGAAGGCTTTGTCGAACTGGTCGGCCGCGCCAAGGACATGATCATCTCGGGCGGGTTCAACATCTACCCCTCCGATCTTGAGGTCGAATTGCTGAAGGAGCCGGGGGTGGCCGAGGCGGCGGTTGTGGGCGTGCCGTCGCGCAAGTGGGGCGAAAGCCCGGTCGGCTTCGTCGTGCTGAAGGATGGCGCTGGCGATCCGCCCGCGATCATGGCCGCGGCCAACGCCCGGCTCGGCAAGACCCAGCGCCTCGCCGCGCTCCACGCGATCGACGAAATGCCGCGCAGCCATATCGGCAAGCTGCTCAAGACCGAGCTGCGCGAGCAAGCCGAGCGGCTGGGCGGGGTCGAATGATCCGGCCCTGAATCAGCTCGGCCCGGCTCCTCGGAGGAGGAACCGGGCCGGTCGAGGCTTTGGCCTGTCTGCGCGTTACACGATATTGGAGGCTTGAGGCCCTAGACGATAAACGTGTTGAACGCGGTGCCGCTCATGAAGAGGGCAAGCAGGAGGGCGATCGCCCTTTCACTGATCATGCGCATGGTTCTGGTTCCCTGTTCTGTTGTGGTTGGGGGCCCGGTGCGGCGAGGGAGAGGGGGGAGAGGGCTCGCCGCCCGGGCTTGCGCATCATATGGGTTGGTGCGCGTAATATTCAATCGCCGTGCTGAATGAAAATGTTTCAGCGTCCCAAGCGGAAATTGCGGGCGCCGCCATCGCCCCGACGACCGCGCGGCAGCCGCTGGAGACGCGGCCACCAATGATAGGGGGAGGATGATGGCCGCGTCTCGCGTGCTGCTTGCCCGGCCATTGGCGGCGGGGCACCCGGCGAGGGCAGGAGGGCCAAAGGGGGGGAGGAGGCCGTCCGTGCCGGGCGTGGCAGGCTGACAGACCCGCCGTGTTCGGCCTGGTGCTGCCTTGCAATGGCCCCGCGTGGGGGATGCCGGGGAGGAGAGAGGAGCCCGGCGCGCATTGCGTGGCGGCTATCTGGTGTTCGACGCAATCGAATGCAAATGAGAAAACACCAAGGTCAGTTGCATGGATTGCAATCTAACTTCGCGCGTCAAACGCAAGCGGCTGCCGGATTTCTCCGACGGCCGCCCGTGTTTTCAGGGGGTTGTCTTGGCTCAGTTGGCGGCAACCGCGCGGCCGCGACGCGCTTCGGCGGCGGCGACGCGCTCGACTTCGGCGCGGGCGGCGACGCGGGCGTCGGCCACGCACTTCTCGTCAACGAGGCTGCGGCCGTAGGTGTAGCGACCGGCGCCTTCGCGCTTGCAGGCCTGACGCAGCTTGGCGTCGATGCGCGCTTCGAGCATGGCGCGGCCTTCGGCGCTGGTCACGTCGACATCGCCATAGGCGACGCGCAGGGTGACGGTTTCCGCGGCCTGCGGCGCAGCGAGAGCGATGGCGGGGGCTGCGAGGGCGATCAGGGGAAGGATGAAACGCATGGAAATACTCCGGGGTTGAGAGGGTGTCAGAAAGATCGATGCCGTTGACCGGCATTCGGTTGCTGTTTGAAACTCTGGTGCAGTGCACAAGAGAACTGTGCAAATGCGAAAAGCGCGAAAATGGTTCCAAAGATTGCAACGTGAAACCTATATTTTTTCAGGAACCATCGGAAATTACGGCTGAAAAGATTTGCTGCATCGCAAAATCACCGATGCCGGTGCGGCGATGCTGGACAGCGGGGGGTGCGCTCCGTAATCCGCGCCCATGAGCGCGCACACTCCGAGCCCCGCAGCGGGCGATTCCCCGGCCCCTGACGGCCACCCCGAATCGATCCTGATTGTCGATTTCGGGTCGCAAGTGACCCAATTGATCGCGCGCCGCGTGCGCGAGGCCGGGGTCTATTCCGAAATCGCCCCCTTCACCCAGGCCGAGGCCGCGTTCCGGCGGATGAAGCCCAAGGGCATCATCCTGTCCGGCTCGCCCGCCAGCGTGCCTGACGACGGCTCCCCCCGCGCGCCTCAGGCGCTGTTCGACGCGGGCCTGCCGATCCTCGGCATCTGCTATGGTCAGCAGGTGATGACCCACCAGCTCGGCGGCGAGGTTCGCCCCGGGCACGAGACCGGAGAGGGCGGCGAGTTCGGCCGCGCCTTCCTCACCGTCACGGCCGATTGCGCGCTGTTTGACGGGCTGTGGGACGTAGGATCCCGCCACCAGGTCTGGATGAGCCACGGCGACAAGGTCACGCAGTTCGCGCCCGGCTTCGCAATCGTCGCTACTTCCGACGGCGCGCCCTTCGCGGTGATCGCGGACGAAGCGCGCCGCTTCTACGGCACCCAGTTCCACCCCGAGGTGGTCCACACCCCCGACGGCGGCAAGCTGATCGCCAATTTCGTGCGCCATGTCTGCGGCCTCAGGGGCGATTGGACCATGGCGGAGTTCCGCAAGACCAAGATCGCCGAAATCCGCGCGCAGGTGGGCGACAAGCGGGTCATCTGCGGGCTTTCGGGCGGGGTCGATTCGGCGGTCGCGGCAGTGCTGATCCACGAGGCGATTGGCGACCAGCTGACCTGCGTCTTCGTCGATCACGGTCTGATGCGCATGAACGAGGCCGAACAGGTCGTCACCCTGTTCCGCGACCATTACAACATCCCGCTCGTCCATGTAGAGGCGGAGGAGCTGTTCCTCGGCGGCCTCGCGGGCCTCACCGACCCGGAGGCCAAGCGCAAGTTCATCGGCAAGACCTTCATCGACGTGTTCGAGGCCGAGGCGAAGAAGATCGGCGGCGCGGAGTTCCTCGCGCAGGGCACGCTCTATCCCGACGTGATCGAAAGCGTGTCCTTCACCGGCGGGCCTTCGGTGACGATCAAGAGCCACCACAATGTCGGCGGCCTGCCCGAGCGCATGAACATGGCGCTGGTCGAGCCGCTGCGCGAGCTGTTCAAGGACGAGGTCCGCGATCTCGGCCGCGAACTCGGCCTGCCCGATGCCTTCGTCGGCCGCCATCCCTTCCCCGGCCCCGGCCTTGCGATCCGCATCCCGGGCGAGGTCACCAAGGAACGCTGCGACATCCTGCGCAAGGCCGACGCGATCTACCTTGAGGAAATCCGCAACGCCGGCCTCTATGATGCGATCTGGCAGGCCTTCGCGGTGCTGCTCCCGGTCAAGACCGTGGGCGTGATGGGTGACGGGCGCACCTATGATTCCGTGTGTGCCCTGCGCGCCGTGACCTCGACCGACGGGATGACGGCCGATGTCTTCCCCTATGATGCCGGCTTCCTGACCCGCGTGGCGACCCGCATCGTCAATGAAGTGAAGGGCATCAACCGCGTGGTCTACGACTACACCAGCAAGCCTCCCGGCACGATCGAATGGGAGTGAGCCGATAGGCGCAGCTGCGATGGCTGCGAAGCGGGGGAAATGATGCAGTACCGTCCAGAAGTCGATGGCCTCAGAGCACTTGCCGTCGTGCCGGTGGTCTTGTTCCACGCCGGACTTTCGGCGTTCAGCGGCGGCTTCGTCGGCGTTGACGTGTTTTTCGTGATCAGCGGCTTTCTGATCACCACCATCCTGCTCAACGAGCATGAGCAGGGGAAATTCTCGATCGTCAATTTCTACGAACGCCGCGCCCGGCGGATCCTGCCGGCGCTGTTCGTGGTGATGCTGGCCTGCCTGCCCTTCGCGTGGTTCTGGCTGCTGCCGAACGATCTCGCCAATTTCTCCGAGAGCCTGATCGCGGTCTCGGTGTTCGCCTCGAACATCCTGTTCTGGCAGGAGACGGGCTATTTCGACACCGCGTCCGAACTGAAGCCGCTCCTGCACACCTGGAGCCTTGCGGTTGAAGAGCAATATTACGTCCTGTTTCCGCTGTTCATCACGCTCGTCTGGCGGTTCGGGAAGAAAATCCTGTTCGGTGCCATGATCGTGATGGCGGTGGTCAGTCTGGTGCTTGCCGAATGGGCGTCCCTCGCAAAGCCGGCGGCGGCCTTCTTCCTGCTTCCCACCCGCGGGTGGGAACTGCTGCTGGGCGCATGCTGCGCGATGCTGATGGCCTACCGCCCGCAATTGCGGCCCGGCCAGACCTCGCGCGATTTGCTCGCCTGGGCGGGGATCGCGGCGATTGCAGGCGCGGTCGTGCTGTACGACGAGACGACCCCCTTCCCCGGCATCTATGCCTTGCTGCCGACCGTGGGGACCGCGCTGATCATCCTGTTTGCCGATGCCGGGACCACGGCCGGCCGGTTCCTGGCGAACCGGGTGTTCGTCGGTATCGGGCTCGTCAGCTACAGCGCCTATCTGTGGCACCAGCCGCTGTTCGCCTTCGCCCGGCACAGAAGCCCGATCGAGCCATCGGTCGCGGTGTTTGCGGCGCTGATCGCGGCCACCTTCGTGCTCGCCTATCTGAGCTGGCGGTTCGTCGAGGCACCCTTCAGGGACCGGCGCAGGATCGATCGCAAGACCATCTTCGGCCTGTCGATCGCCGGGGCTGCAGGCTTTTCGGTGCTGGGCGCTGTTGGAACCCTGCAGGACGGCTTCCCCCAGCGGCTCGAGCGGGCCTATGCGGGGGACATCGGCCAGCTCGAGTTTCACCAATACATCGACGAACGCTATCAGGATTGCGAGCCGCCGGCGATCGCTGCGGTGGCCCTGACCTGGGAGGGCTACCTACGCTGCAAGCAGTCGCAGCCGGGTCTGCCGGACATCGTGCTGCTGGGCGACAGCCATGCCGAACACCTGTTCATCGGTCTCGCCGAGGGGCGCCCGGACGACAATGTCGGCTTCTACATCCTGAATGGCGCGCCCTATGCCTCGAATTCCGATTACGCGGCGATCCTCGATCATCTCCTGAACAATGGACGGCCCCAGCAGGTCCTCCTCACGATGTTCTACGAGGGTCGTCTCGATCCCGCCGGAACGGGACTGGAGCAGGGCTTCGGCGAAACGATCGCCGCGCTCCAGAAGGCCGGAAAGACCGTCACTCTCATCGGTGATGTGCCGGGCTTCCCGCAGGATGCGGCGCGCTGCGCCTACAAGACCTTCGAGGCCTTTACCGCGCTGTGCCGGATCGACCGCGACGAGGTCGAGCGGCAGAAGGCCAAATACGCGGCGACACTGGAACGGCTGGGACAGCGCTACGGCGTGCCGGTGATCACGACCGACCCGGCGATCTGTTCGCCGGCAGGCTGCGCGATGCACAGGGGCAAGACGCTGATCTACCGTGACCAGAACCATCTCAACATCACCGGCAGCAGACTGGTGGGACGCTACGTGGCTGACCGCCTCGCCCGGTGATTGCCGGCGCTCTTTCCTCGGTGCGGCAAATCGCATATCTGTGCGCCCCGACGTTTCCGCCTCAAAGGTATTGCCTGTGACGAACCTGCGTTTCCTCGCCCCCCTTGCTGCCGCGCTCGCGCTTGGTCTGGCCGCCTGCGCCCAGCCTGAGGGCGACGCGCCCGGGGATGGCGGAGCCGCGGAAGCCGCACCGGTGACCGCGGGCGCCTGGACGCTCGATCCGGCGGGCTCGCGCCTTGCCTATGTCAGCATCAAGGCGGGCGAGATTGCCGAGGCCAACCGCTTCGACACCCTGGCTGGCAGCGTTGCCGCCGACGGCACCGCGAGCCTCGACATCGACCTCGCCTCGGTCAATACGGGCGTCGACATCCGCAACGAGCGGATGCGGGAAATCTTCTTCCAGGTTGCCGAGAACCCCAAGGCCAGCGTGACTGCCAAGCTCGATCCGGCAGCCTTTGCGGGCCTCGCGGTCGGGCAGTCGCTCACCCGCCCGCTGAAGGCGAGCGTGACGGTGAAGGGGGCGACCGGCGATGTCGAGACCGAAGTGCTCGTCACGCGCGTTGCCGATGATCGGGTGACCGTGGTGCCGACAGCGCCGATCATCGTCACCACCGACATGTTCGGCCTGACCGACGAGCTCGGCGAATTGCGTGCGCTGGCGCAGCTGCCCTCGATCACGCCCGCCGTGCCGGTGACCTTCACCCTCGCCTTCACCCGCAGCTGACACGGTTAGAGACGCGATTTCAGCGCATTTGCGCTGGATCAATGTAACCCCGCGCCAGATCCGGCATGAATGATCGTGCCGGGTGGTTAGGGAGCGACTCGATCCCACCGTATCCCTGCCCCCCGGCATCTCCTTTCGCGCAATCCTGTAATGGCTGACGCTACGGCGCGCGATGCCGGCCTGCGCCCCTCTCAAAAGCGGACTTGAAAGCCCCCGGCAAACAGGCTTGTGTCCCCGTCCGACGCAGCGTTTGACGGGAGACGACACGCCATGAAGACCGCCATCACCGAAATGTTCGGCATCGAGCACCCCATCATCCAAGGCGGGATGCACTATGTCGGTTTTGCCGAGATGGCCGCCGCCGTCTCCAACGCCGGGGGCCTCGGGATCATCACCGGCCTGACGCAGGGCACGCCCGAAAAGCTCGCCAACGAGATCGCGCGCTGCAAGGACATGACCGACAAGCCCTTCGGCGTGAACCTCACCATCCTGCCGACCCTGACCCCGCCCGACTATCCGGGGCTGGTCAAGGCGATCATCGAGGGCGGGGTGAAGGTGGTCGAGACCGCCGGGCGCAACCCCGTTGAACTCCTGCCGCCCCTGAAGGATGCCGGTATCAAGGTGATCCACAAGTGCACCAGCGTGCGCCACAGCCTCAAGGCGCAGGAGATCGGCTGCGATGCGGTGAGCGTCGACGGGTTCGAATGCGGCGGCCACCCGGGCGAGGACGATGTGCCCAACTTCATCCTGCTGCCGCGCGCGGCGGACGAGCTCGAAATCCCCTTCGTCTCGAGCGGCGGCATGGCCGACGGGCGCAGCCTCGTCGCTTCGCTGGCGATGGGCGCGCAGGGGATGAACATGGGCACCCGCTTCATCGCCACCAAGGAAGCGCCCGTGCACGAGAACGTGAAGCAGGCGATCCTCGCGGCGAGCGAACTCGACACGCGACTGGTGATGCGCCCGCTGCGCAACACCGAGCGGGTGCTGACCAACTCTGCGGTCGAACGTCTGCTCGAGAAGGAAAAGGCGTTCGGCGATGCGATCACCTTCCAGGACATCGTCGAGGAAGTCGCGGGTGTCTATCCTTCGATCATGATGGACGGCGACATGGACAAGGGCGCGTGGAGCTGCGGCATGGTCGCCGGGCTGATCCATGACATCCCGACCTGCAAGGAGCTGATCGACCGGATCATGCTGCAGGCCGAGGAGATCATCGCCCGGATGCAGGCCATGGCCCGCGCATGAGGCCGCAACCGCTGGCCGACGCCTAGGTATCCACCCGCATTCCCGCCGCTGCGGGAGTGAGTCATGATTTTCCGCAAGGACGCCGTGCCGGGAGATTCGGGCAGGGCGATTCGCGGGGCTGCGATCCGGCTACGGGAGGCCGGATGGCGGCACGCTTGGCGGAGGACGTGATGGTACTGCTTGTTGATCCGGCCGCCTTGGGGGGGCTTGCCGGTCTGATTGCCGTTGCCAGCTGGGCGATGGGGCGGGCGCATGGCTCTCTCAGCGGTGAGCGACGGCCCGATAGCGACGGGGTGGTTGCCGGCCCGGCGGATCCGATGTCCGCCAGCGCTGCCACCGATCGCCCATTCACCTTAACCGCGCTGCCAGCGCATGGCAGGCCAGCCCCTGCTCCCTGCCAGCAGCGCGCACTGGAAGAACGTCGGGCCGTGCTGGCCCGGCCCTTCGCGCTGGCCGAACTCCACGCCGAAGCGAGCGCCATCCGCCGCGACGAACGGATTCTCGGCGATGTGCCTGCCGAGGATGCGCTCGTCGTGCTGACCTGCACCCTGCCGGGCACGGGCTGCCGCTTCATCGGGCTGAGCGGGCAACCGACCTGCCCGGGAACGACACGGCTGGCCTGTCCCGACAGCGGCGCCTGTAACGCCCTGAACGCGCAGGGCCACCCGCGCATCCCCGATCCGGTGTGAGCCTCAGCCCTCGCCTGCCTTGTCGTCCTTCACGCGGGTGTAAGGCACGAAATCCTCGAAGAACACCGCGCCGGTGAAGAAGCCCAGCACCCGGTCGACCGTGTTCATCTGGTCAAGCTTGCACAGCTCGGTGGCGTTGAAGCGCCGGGTCACCAGCGCATCGCTCTCGTCGATGTCGGCGGGGTTGCGGGTGCGCTGGACATAGATCGTGTCGCCGCGGCCATAGACATAGGCGGTCTTCTCGATCGTCTGCATCGGCAGGTTCGGGAAGGAGCGGATGCAGCGCACCGGTTCACCGGCAACCCGGCCTTCGAGCAGCTTGGCGAGGCGCTTTTCACCCTTGGTCATGGGCGCGGCTTCGGCTTCGGCCCCGGTCTCGACATCCGGCTCGCTCTGATCCTGCGCCACGGCGGGCAGAGCGAAGGCGAGCGCAACGGCTGCCGCAAGGCCGGCCATCACGGGGCGGAAAGGGGCAGGCAGGTAGGGCACGGGCAAATCTCCGCATACAGTGTGCCCCCCCACTGTCACGACCAGCCTTAACCGGCGCTGAGCGGGAATCAGGTCCGAGCCGGGCTCGCACCCGCCGCAATGTCGGGCAGGGCGGCCTGATCTGCGCCATCGGCCGGCCCGCCCTTCAGCACGAAGCGCCGGTCGCAATAGCCGCAATCGACATAGCCATGCTCGTCGATCTCGAGGAACACGCGCGGGTGGCCAAGCGCGGCCGGGCGATAGCCCGCGCCGCCGCGGATGCCGCTGGCCCCGTCGCAGCTCACGCGCCGCGTATCGACCAGCAGGACTTCGGGAGGGGCAATGCTCATGGCCCCTGCCGATACAGGGCGCGGCGCGCCAGTTCAATCGCCTTTGGCAACGTCGCCCCCCGTTCAGCTTCGCGCCTGTAGGAGACACAGGAGACACTGTCCTGGAACAGAAAAACCGGCCCGCCCGAACCACGGCGCGCACAGGCAGGCAGGGCGTGGCGGTGGCGGGGGCCGATGCGCTGGATCATGTCCGCCAACCTGCCAGCGCCGCCGGCGGTAGGAAAGCGCGGCGAAGGATTACGGTTGCCCCGCCGTGCCCACAGGGATTAGGGCCGAAGCCATGCCATCCGAACCCGCCATCCGCATCGACAACCTCGTCAAACGCTATGCCTCCGCCAAGGGCGCCAAGGGCACCATGACGGAGGGCAAGCTGGCGCTGGGCGGCGTCAGCTTCGACGTGCCGCAGGGCTCGATCTTCGGCCTGCTCGGCCCCAACGGCGCGGGCAAGTCGACGCTGATCAACATTCTCGCCGGGCTGGTCAACAAGACCTCCGGCACGGCCGAGATCTGGGGCTTCGACATCGACCGCAACCGCCGCAACGCCAGCCGTTCGATCGGGATCGTGCCGCAGGAAATCGTGTTCGATCCCTTCTTCACTCCCTTCGAGGTGCTGGAGAATCAGGCCGGTTTCTACGGCATCCCTGCCGCCCTGCGCCGCAGCGAGGCGCTGCTGGAGGCGGTGCGGCTCGCCGACAAGCGCAACGCCTATGCCCGCACCCTTTCGGGGGGCATGAAGCGGCGGCTGCTGGTGGCCAAGGCGATGGTGCACAGCCCGCCCATTCTGGTGCTCGACGAACCCACCGCCGGGGTCGACGTCGATCTGCGCCGCCAGTTGTGGGAGCTGGTGAGCGAATTGAACCGCGAGGGCGTGACCGTGGTGCTCACCACCCACTACCTTGAAGAGGCCGAGGAGCTGTGTGACCGGATCGCGATCATCAATCATGGCAAGATGATCGCCAACAAGCCGACCCGCGAGCTGGTCGACATGGCGCGCGAGAAGATCGTCGCGGTCACCGCCGCCGCCGATCTCGCCGCCGCGCCCGCGCACGAGGCCTTCGTTCGGGTGCAGTGGGATGGCGTGCGCGGGGTGGAGGTGACCTACGACAAGGACCGCCTGAGCGCCGGACAGGTGCTCGCCATCCTGCAGGAGCAGGGCCTCACCATCGAGGACGTCACCACCCGCGAGGCCGATCTGGAAGACGTCTTCGTGCAGCTGACCGCGTGACGTCGACGAAGATTGGTTCTGCGACTTAGTCGCCAGAGACGATATCGGAGATATGGGTGAAGTAGACGGTGATCTGGGAAATCCCGTCGACTGCGAACCGCCCCCCGACCGAGCCCGAAGCATGAACGCCGGTCACGACGTATCCCGGACGACCCTTGGCCAAATCGGGCAAGCCGACCCGCGGGCCGTCGATGACGACATGGTAGGGCTGCCTTTGCCTCACGGCTGCTTCGATTTCGGCATCGGTCATGAAAAATTTCCTCCCCAATAGTGTTCCGTCGTTAATCACTTACGCCTTCAAAAGCCAGCGCCTACAGCCGGAAGCGGCATTTGCGATATGCGGCTGCCGCCCCGAGCAGTCGCTCCGGGCGGACTCGCAGGTGAGACCTGATCAGTCCTCGCGTCGGCGCCACTTGCGATGTCCGATTCGCATGATCGGCTCGCCGCAATGACGGCAGTGGCCAGCATATTGCCTGCCGTCCCAGGTGACCTCGCGCCGCACCGGCTCGTGCCGGTCGATTGCGCAAACGACAAAGGAAATGAAGGACATGGAGAAGGTGTCCTGACATTTGGGACAAGGGAGTTGCGGCTCTCGAACGGCCTTGCCCTGCAACCGTCCTCGAATGCTGACCTTTGTCAATCACCCGCAGCATCGCAGCATGGGCTTCGACCTAGGGAAAATACATAGGTCAAATTGCTTAAGCGCGTGTGACAGGCCAAGGCGCTTGCCGAGGGGCGATTTGCGCGTCATGGCGCTGTCATGGCGAGAGAGGATGCAATGGCTGAGGCGCATGATGTGCTGGTCATCGGCTCGGGCGCGGCGGGGCTGACCGCGGCGCTCGCACTGGCCGAAACGCGCCGGGTGCTGGTGCTGGCCAAGGGCTCGCTCACCGGCGGATCGACCGCCTGGGCGCAGGGCGGGATCGCTGCCGTGCTCGATGCGGGCGACACCTTCGAGGATCACATCCGCGACACGATGGTCGCCGGCGCGGGGCTCAACGACCGCGAGACGGTGGAATTCGTGATCGAACGCGCGCCCGCCTCGATCGACCGTTTGTGCGAGCTGGGCGTGCCGTTCAACCGCGACGCCGATGCGCTCCACCTCACCCGCGAGGGCGGCCATTCGCACCGCCGGATCGTCCATGTCGACGATGCGACCGGTTGGGCGGTGCAATCGGCGCTGCTCAAGGCCGCCGAGGCCAATCCCAACATCACCCTGTTGCCGGGCCGCACCTGCATCGACTTCATTACCGACCGTCACCGCGAGCACTTCTCCGCCGCGGGGCGCGTGTGGGGGGTCTATGCGCTCGACGAGGCCACGGGCCGGGTCGAGCGGCATGTCGCGCGCGCCACGATCCTTGCGAGCGGCGGCGCTGGGCGCGTGTATCAATTCTCCACCGCCCCGCGCGGCGCGACCGGCGACGGCATCGCGATGGCATGGCGGGCGGGCGCGCGGGTCTCCAACATGGAGATGATGCAGTTCCACCCGACCTGCCTCTACCACCTCGACGTCAAGAACTTCCTCATCACCGAGGCGGTGCGCGGCGAGGGCGGGCGGCTGATCAACCCGCGCACCGGCAAGCGCTTCATGGCGTTCTACGACAAGGAGCGGATGGAGCTTGCGCCGCGTGATGTGGTGGCGAGGGCGATCGACGCCGAGATCAAGCGCTTCGGCCTCGATTACGTCCACCTCGACATCAGCCATGAAGACCCCGAGTTCGTGAAGGGCCACTTCCCGACGATCTACGAGAAGCTGATGGGCCTCGGCATCGACATGACCAAGGCGCCGATCCCGGTCGTCCCCGCGCAGCACTATACCTGCGGCGGGGTGGTGGTGGACCTGGCCGCGCGCACCGATGTGCCCGGTCTGTGGGCGGCGGGGGAGTGCACCGAAAGCGGCCTGCACGGCGCGAACCGGCTGGCGTCGAACTCGCTCTTGGAGTGCTTCGTCTTCGGCGAGGCGGCGGCGCAGGACATCCTCGCGCGCTGGGACACTTTGGAAGCGCCCCCTGCGATCCTGCCGTGGGACGAAAGCCGCGTGACCGATTCCGACGAGGAGGTGGTCATCAAGCAGAACTGGACCGAAATCCGCCGCTTCATGTGGAACTATGTCGGCATCGTGCGCACCACCAAGCGGCTGGAACGCGCGGCAAGCCGGATCGAACTGCTGAAGCGCGAGGTCGAGGACTACTACGGCGCCTTCCGGGTGACGACCGACCTGATTGAACTGCGCAACCTGCTGCAGGCGGCGGAGCTGATCGTGCAATCCGCGCTCCACCGCAAGGAGAGCCGGGGGCTGCACTACACGCTCGATTACCCCGAGCTGGCGGACGAGGCCAAGGATACGGTGCTGGTGCCGTGAGACGCCGTTTGGAACCAGTCAGTTAGGCCATGGTTCATTTAGCGCCGGCTAGCCATGGGAGCGGGCTGCAATCAAAGGGCGCACCAATGCACAAACTTTTGTTTCTTGGCGGGTTTGCCACGCTGGCCACCACCCCCCTCGCAGCCCAGGGCCCTGACTCTTCCGCAGGCGCTCCCGAAAATTCCATCGTCGTCACCGCCCAACGTTCGGGTGCGCCGATGTGGACCATCGACACCCCCTCCGGCACGATCATCCTCGTCGGCGAGATCCGGGCGATCCCCAAGACCACGCCGTGGCAGCCCGATCGCCTCAAGGAGGCGACCGCCGAGGCCGACCGCGTGATCCTCGGCGCGCGGCCCAAGATTTCGCCGGGCGATATCTTCCGCATCATGTTCTCGGGCAGCAAGTTCACCAAGCTGCCGGACAAGACCGTCGCCAGCGACTATCTCGCGCCCGACCAATGGGCGCGGCTCGAAAGGCTCGGCACCGCGCACGAGGAGGACTACGGCCGCCAGTCCTTCCTGCTCACCGCGTTCCAGATGCTGCGCAAGGAACTGCGCTTCAACCGCGACACCGCCGACGATGCCTCCGATGTCGTCAAGGACGCCGCCGAGAAGGCCGATGTCCCCATCACCCGCGCCGCCACCCTGCGCGGCGAGGACATAATCGACAACCTCGCCGAGGCCGAGCCGCAGGTGCACATCCCCTGCCTCAATGCCGCGATGGATGCGGTCGAGGCCGGCCCCGACATCGTCGAACAGCGCGGCGCGGACTGGCGGCGCTACGATATCCCCGCCGTGATGGCGAACCCGCTGGAAACCGCGCTGGGCCGCTGCTGGCCCTGGGCGGACGAGACTTTGGGCAGCGAACTCAGGACCATCTGGGTCGAACGCATCGCCGAAGCCAGCAGCGCCAGGGGCACGACGTTGGCAGTCGTGCCCTTGCGGGTGTTGGCGGAACGCGGCGGGGTGCTTGACCAATTGGACGGACGCGGCTTCGATATCGCCGGACCCGCGTGGAAATGACCGGCGTGGGCCTGAGAGGATCAGCGCAACCATGCCCACCATCACCACGCCCACCACCGGCATCGAAATTTTCTACGAGGATCACGGCGACCCTTCGCATGACGTGATCCTGCTGGTGATGGGCCTCGGCGCGCAGCTGACGCTATGGCCGGACGAGCTGGTCGAGACGCTGGTGGGCGAGGGCTTCCGCGTGATCCGCTACGACAACCGCGACATCGGTCTCAGCCAGAAGATGGAAGGCGCTCGCGCCCCCTCGCTGCCGATCCAGATCCTGCGCAAGAAGATCGGCTTTCCGGCGCGCGTGCCCTATACCCTCACCGACATGGCGCATGACGGGATCGGCGTGCTCGACGCGCTTGGCATCGGGCAGGCGCATGTGGTCGGCGCCTCGATGGGGGGCATGATCGTCCAGCTGATGGCGGTGCATTTCCCCGAGCGGCTGATGAGCATGACCTCGATCATGTCGACCACCGGCAACCCCAAGCTGCCCCCGGCGGAAAAGCACGCGATGCAGGCGCTGATCGCGCCGATCACGAGCATGGAGGAGGAAAGTCTCGTCGCCCACGGGCTCAACATCGCGAAGAACATCGGCAGCCCGGGCTTCCCCTTCGACCCCGAGCAGCAGCGCGAGCGGGTGCTGCGCAATGTCCGCCGCTCGGTCTATCCCGCCGGCCCGCAGCGCCAGCTGGCCGCGATCATCGACGACGGCTGCCGCCGCTCGCGCCTCGCGCAGGTGCGCACCCCGACGCTGGTGCTGCACGGCGAGGACGATCCGCTGGTGAAGCTGGAGGCGGGCGAGGACACCGCACGGCACATCTCCGGCGCGCGGCTGGTGACGATCCCCGGCTGGGGCCACGACATTCCGCAGCCGCTGATCCCGCGCGTCGCGAGCGAGATCGTCACCCACGCACGTGGGGGCTAGGGCGCCCTAAAGCCCGACGCTGCCCTTCAGCCCGTCGATCACATATTGCGCGGCGAGCGCGGCCAGCAGCACGCCGAGCAGGCGGGTGATCACCGCTTCGACCTTGTCGCCGAGCAGCCGGATCAGCGGTCCGGCGGCAACCAGCGCGGCGGCGGTGGTGACCAGCACGGCGGCAAGAGCGGCGAGCACTTCGAGCGATTCCGACAGGCCGTTGGCCTCGTTCATCAGCAGCATCACCGCCGCGATCGCGCCCGGCCCGGCGAGCATCGGCATCGCCATCGGGAACACCGAGACATCCTCGATCTCGGGCGTGGCGGCGATCTTGTCGGCGCGGCTTTCGCGGCGCTGGGTGCGCTTTTCGAACACCATGTCGAAGGCGATGAAGAACAGCATCAGCCCGCCCGCGATGCGGAAGGAATTGAGCTCGATATGCAGCGCGCCCAGCAGTTCCTGCCCGAACAGCGCGAAGATCAAGAGGATGATCGAGGCGATCAACGTCGCCCTCAAAGCCATGTTGCGCGCCTGCGCGGCGCTCGCACCCTTGGTCAGCCCGGCATAGATCGGCGCGCAGCCGGGCGGGTCGATCACCACGAAGAAGGTGACGAAGGCCGAGAGGAACAGTTCGGTCAGCACGATCATTCGGCCCCTGTCGGCACGAGGCTCTGCTCGAAGGCGGTCAGCCAGCGGCCCTCGTAGAAATACTCGGCCTTGGCATAGCGCGTGCCGTCGGCGCGGTGTTCCCAGCGCCAGCGCAGCGTGCCGTCGCGCGACAGGCGGGCGTCGGTCTTGCCGTCCTCGCCCACCGGGATTGCAGGCGGCGGCGGGATTTCGCTCCCGCCACGCGGGCAGGAGGCGACCATGCCGAGCACCGAATCCATCGCGGTGACGACGATCCCGCCCTCGCCCTCGACCGGCTTGCGCGGGGGCGGCTGTGGCACGTCATCGCCGCCCGCGTCGAAGACGTAGCGGTATTCGCCCGCAGGCTGGCGTTCCCACACGGTGACGAAATTGCCGACCTTGCCTTCGGGATCGCGGTAGCGGCCCTGGCTGACGGCGAGCGCCCCGTCGCAGCTGATGACCACCGCGCGCGGTTCCCACTGGACGGCCGCAGGCGGATCGGTCTGGGTCGCCAGCCATGGCTCGATCGGGAAGGGGCCATTGGCCCCGTGCAGCAGCGCGCCGGGGGCGGCGAACTGCTTGAAGGCGGTCCACTGGCCCTGCTCGCGCGCGGCGCGGGCAAAGGCGATTTCGACGGCGACAATAGTGCTCGGCTGGGCCGCGCCCGGAGCGCCCGACAGCACGCGGTTGATCACGGAAGGCGGCGGCCCCTTGGGGCGCTGGCTGGCGCAGGCGCTGAGCGCCAGCGGGATGGCAGCAATCAGGGCGCAAGCAAAGAGCCGCATTAAACTCTCCGTTCGGGCTGAGCTTGTCGAAGCCCTGCACTTCTTTGAAAAAAGGCTTTGAAGGAAAGACGGCCCTTCGACAAGCTCAGGGCGAACGGATGTTTGGTTAGAGCCCCTCCGGCGCGGGCATTCCGGCGTGGATGTGGGCGGCGACCAGTGTGTTGCGCAGCAGCACCGCGATGGTCATCGGCCCGACCCCGCCCGGCACCGGGGTGATCGCGCCTGCGACCTCCAGCGCCTCGGCAAAGGCGACGTCGCCCACGAGCCGCCCCTTGGTCTGCCCCTCGGCAGGCGGCAGGCGGTTGATGCCGACATCGATCACGGTCGCCCCCGGCTTGATCCAGTCGCCGCGCACCATCTCCGGCCGGCCCACGGCGGCGACCACGATATCGGCGCGGCGCACCACCTCGGCGAGGTTCTTCGTCCGGCTGTGAGCGATGGTGACTGTGGCGTTGGCGTCGGTGAGCAGCTGCGCCATCGGCTTGCCGACGATGTTGGAGCGGCCGATCACCACCGCCTCCAGCCCCGACAGGTCGCCCAGCCGGTCCTTCAGCAGCATGATGCACCCCAATGGCGTGCAGGGGACGAAGCCCGTCTGGCCCACCGCAAGGCGCCCGGCGTTGATCACATGGAACCCGTCGACGTCCTTGTCGGGGTTGATCGCGGCGATGATCGCCTGCTCGTCAAGCTGGCCGGGGAGCGGCAGCTGGACGAGAATGCCGTCGACCGCCTCGTCCTGATTGAGCCGCTCGATCAGCGAAAGCAGCGCGGCTTCGCTGGTGTCGGCGGGCAGGCGGTGTTCGAAGCTCGCCATGCCGGCGGCCGCGCAGGCCTTGCCCTTGGCCCCGACATAGACCTGGCTGGCCGGATCCTCGCCCACCAGCACCACGGCAAGGCCGGGGCGGCGTCCAGCCTGATGCGCGAAGGCCGCGGCGTGCTCGCCCACCCGCGCACGCAGGCCCTCGGCAAAGGCCTTGCCGTCGATCAGTTCGGCTTGCGGCATCAATAGGCCCCCGCCAGCCCGATCAGCACGCGGATCAGGATCTGCAGGCCAAGAATCAGCACCAGCGGCGAGAAGTCGATCGCCCCGGTGGCGGGCAGGATGTTGCGGATCGGCCGCAGCACCGGTTCGAGCAGGCGGTTGATCGCGTCATAGACCTGCCGGAGGAATTCGTTGGAGGGGCTCA
>VFQM010000441.1_pt1 | contig 46358 bp, 49 predicted proteins | sample 3512391 | NCBI WGS metagenome assembly VFQM01 (sample SAMN10412369, study PRJNA504923) | tailings metagenome | isolation source: Replicate 1 from Balatoc abandoned mine | place: Philippines | reverse complement strand
ATAACTAGTTGGGTTTCATTTTTCTTCCAGGAGGAGAAAAGAGAAATGGTGGTTTTTCCAGGGATGATTATAATTCTTTGGATTTTAATTATTATGTTAATTAAAAATTAACATTTTTAGTCTAAAAAGGTAGAGGAAAATGATAGATACGCATTCAGCGGTAAAAAAACTCCAAAGTGGGGGGTTCAACGAACAACAGGCAGAGGTTTTAGTTTTCGTGGTAAACGACTTGAGTAATCAAACGGTCACAAAAGCAGAGCTAAGTAGTGAACTTGGAAAAGTCTCAACCGAACTAAAGGCTGAGATCCAAGAGGTTCGTAACGAATTAAAGGCTGAGATCCAAGATGTTCGTAATGAACTAAAGGCTGAGATTCAGGGAGTAAGAAACGAATTGAAGTTAGAGATCCAGAGGGTTCGTAACGAGATCCAAGAGGTTCGTAGCGACATTCAATCTCTTAGTCAAAATTTTAGTACTAATATGAGGTGGATGTTTTTTATGTTTGCGACAATGGTTACGCTATTTATTGCTCCGGTTGTCTCTAATATTATTAAGTTTTGGTAACAAGGTCTAGATGTTGTTGGATACTTACTCAGCGGTCAAAAGACTACAAACAAGCGGACTTGAAGAAAACCAAGCTGAGGTTTTAGTTTCTGTTTTGAATGATTTAAGCGAGAAATATTCCGATCAATCAATTACAAAAACTGAATTAAAACATGAACTCACATTGATTACGAATAGTGTAACGTTAGCTATTCACGATATTAAATCTGAGTTTAAGACTTTGGAAAGGGATGTAAAATGGATTCTTGGCATATTGATTTTACTTTTTTGTTTAACTCTTGTAACTTTGGTAAAACCGTAAGATGAAAGTTGATTATTTGACCTTAGTATTGGAATAGCCAAAACCACCCTAAGGCCAAATATACAACCAAATAACAATAACAAGCCATGGAGGGCTTGATAATTAGAAAAAAAAAACAACTTTAGGACTCGCTTTTTAGTGAGCCGAAGGCGTTTTAAAAAAAATATTAACGAAAAAATAAGGAAGAACGCGAGGTAAATATGAGTAACAAAATTGACGCCCTACCCCCTTTTTTTGTTAATTGTGACGTCCTCACCTCCCTTTCGGTGGGTGATTCCTAGCTACCTTGCGGCACTAGGATTCCCAGGCTTGATGTCTTTCGATATCAATATCTCCTGGTGCGACTCGTCCAGCCGCATTTTTTTTAATACCAAAGTTCGGTATTAAAAATAAATTAACGTATTTATTAATGGATGTCAACAAATATTTTTAAAAATTAGGAATTTAGATAAAAAAAATAAAGATAGGCTAAGAGAAAATTTATGGAAAATATGGGAAAAAATGAAAATATGAGAGAACAAGGAGTGGCGCCTTCCTTAGTTAAACGCTTTCAAAGTAAAAAAAAGGAAGGACCATCATACCCCAAAAAATGGAAATATATTATGAATCATGGATTAGAGATTGATAATATACCTACAAAAATACAACGCAGGAGGTCAAAAGTCAAGGACGAAGAACATAACTTAGTATACGAAAAGTACCGGGAAGTAGAAAGAAGCGAGGGAAACTCTAAAAAAGTCCAGCCAATAACCGCGCTAATAATATCTGCTATAGAGAAGGAGCTTAAGCGATCAAAAAAAGATCAAATAGTCTTAGAAAGAGATTATTTTTCCAAAATAATTACAAACAGATGTGACGCTCAAATAAGAAGCTATTTAAAACAAATAGATCATTTATATGAAATAAAGGTCTACAGGGATCGCTACTCTATTTGTAGGAATGATACTCAATTTCCTCTTGAAAGGAGTGATAATTACTATAAACCTACTCTGAATGTCTATAATTTTACTCAAGATAACTGGCTACAAATTAAACGTAGTAACGATTACTCTAAGACAATACAAGCTGTATGCATATATTATATTTCAACAATAGAGTTTTGCTTCAAGAAAAATAAAGAGAGAAACTTAGTTATTATTCCTAGTTCATTGCTACATAAAAACAATCAAGTAGGGAAAGGACAGAGAAGAGAGCAAATTAAACAATTAGCTGATTTATACGATATCAAATACCACCGATTCTTATTTTTTGAAGGAAAGAGATATAGCGAAGTTTATACCGCAGAACGCACTAATCATTGTTTAGAAATCCTAAATGATCCCGATTTATTTTACCAAAAGAAAGAAAAAACATGGGTAAATCATTCATCTCAAATTGAGAGGTTAGTATGAAAGCCGTTATTGACTCTAATTACTCTAAAAACCCAGTCCAAGAGTACAGCCTCGTCTATAAAAGGTACCGAGAAGTAAAAAGAAGCAACGACGGCTCTAAAAAACTACAAGAAGCAGCTGTTCATTGCGTCGCAGCGATCGAGTATAGGTTTAAAAGTAGCAAAAACAAAGAGTGTATTTTTGTAGAAAGAGATTTTTTCCATAACATCTTTCCTAAAAAACTTTCTGATACAACAATTAAGAAATATATAGAGCAAATTGCTGATATTTATAAAATAATTCGTCACAATAACTACTATGAAATAATCCGTAATAACATTGTTCTTTTTCCAGAAAAAAGAAGCGAGTTGAATAAGTCAGAAGAAACTTGGGATGTTATTAATAAATCTTGGCATAAAATACTTCGGAGTGATGATAGTTCTAGGTTTATCCAAACAAAATGCTTAAAAATTATATCTTTAATTGAATATTTTTTAAGTAAAGCAAACGATGATGAAATAGTTATAACTAGTGACGCATTAAAAGCGAAAACCAGCGAAATAAGCAAGACACAAAGACTGGTTTATTTAAAACAATTAGCTGATTTGTATGAAATAAAGCATCACAAAGGGATATTACACAAAGGAATATATTGCAGAAATTCTTATCATATTAAGCGTACAAAACATTGTTTAGAAATCCTAAATGATCCCAATTTATTTTACCAAAAGAAAGAAAAAACATGGGGAGATAGGCCAATAAATCAAAATAATAACGATAATTATTTATCGTTAAACTGCTCCTTAACCAACGAAACCCGTTCCTTAATCAACGAAACCCGTTCTTCTTTATATTATAAGAATAAAGAAAGAGAAGAAGTAGATTATAATACAGCATGTTATAACATAAACGCGCGCGAGGAGATTTTAGCACCAGAAAAAGTCGCTATTATTCCGAAAGAGTTACCCCAAGAAATTAAGAAACCATCTAAAACTATTTTTTTGATTAAGGATTTTATGCCTTTAACTCAAAATGACTGTAGTTTGCTCCAGATGAAATCGGGTCGTGAGTTTACGCTAAACGCAATGAACGAAATTTTGAAGGATCTGGAGAGAAGAAGAGGGGGAACTGCTAACTTTTGGCATAAAGATGCTTTTTTAGCTTATTTCGCTAAGGTTTTAAAACAAGAGAAACGAGATGCAGTTAAAACTTCCAGTGAAAGCTTTAGGATAAAAACCAATTTAAACGAAGAAGAAATCAGCGAAAGAGCAATAGAAAAATACCTTACTGAGGTTGAATACTCTCTTGAAGTCTCACCTGAATGGCATTTCAAGAAAAAGATATGCTCTGTTTTAGAGCCTAAATCTGCCTATAATTTTTTAAAGAATTATCATAAATCAGAAATCGAAGGAACGACTTTTAAAATCTACTTACGCAACGAAATAGCCTTAAGAGAATCTGAGAAAAACATTATTTTGAATCAAGCTAGAGCAAGCCATGAAAAGGTAAATATAGGCTCTTTTGAGGTAACTGCTATTGGCGACATTCAATTTATTTTTTACAACAAATTACCGCAACAACAAACAAACATAATAAAAACCATGGAGCCGTTAAAAGAAGATAAAAAAATGTTACTGGATAAGAAAGTAGCAAGAGAATTAAAGCATGTAGCGCCTTTTTGTGAATTCATCGAAAAAGGAGAGAATAAAATTGCAGTTAGAATATTAGAAGGAATTGCCTTTGAAGATTCTACGACAGAAAGGGTTAAAACCTGCATAAAATCAATTTACGGAGAAGATGTAACGATAACACGACTAAGAGGGGTTATGAATAACGAGAATACAGCCTCTTTTAGAGCGGCAAATGATAATATTGCGGATGATTCCCTATTAAAGCAAAATATCGCCGTAAAAAGTAGCTTAAAACAAGAATTTAAAAAACCGGAGAAAAAACCTGATACAAAACCGCAAACATCGTCAAGAAATAATCTAAACGAAAGATTTAAAACCGTACTAGCTAGCCAATTTTTCACAAACGGTGCAGCTACGGTAAGAAATTGGTTTGATAGGTTAGCCTATGACAAAACAAGATCCGAGGAAGATAAATTAGTACTAGTAGGAGAATGCTTTGCCGTCGATTGGATCAAAAATAATTATTGGCTTCCATTGGATAAAACAGCCAAAAAGATGAATATCGGTATCGAGATATGCTACCAAGGTCACGGAACCCCTGAAATATTAATAAAAAAAATAGAGAACGATGAGAAATAAAGCATTACTGAATTTAAGAGGATATGTAGGAAGTGATCCAACATTCCCATCGCCTAACAAAGCACCTAATTTTATTACATTCCAAGTAGGAGTATCGACATCTTGGATCGATAAATCAGGAAATCAACAAAAACAAACAACCTGGTTTAGATGCCATTCAAACTTTGAAAATGTAAGCGTTTTTATAAAAAAATATATAAGACAAGGACAAGGAGTAGAAATTAAAGGAATTCCTAAAATTTCTACCTTCAATAACAAAGAGGGAAAGTCTATGACAACTATTGAAGTGGACATCAAATATTTGCAAGACATAGAAATATTAACTTATCCTAAAGATAAAGAAAACAATATTTTTGACGAAAAAGAAGAAATAACTTTTGATGAAATACCTTTTTGAAAAAAAATTATGATTGATACACTAAATACTAGCATTAGCAGAATATACGACTTTTTAGACGACAACCAAGATTACAAGGATATTAGCTACTTTTTACTAAATACCGAACTATATGAGAGCGAATATTTTCTTGCAGCTTCAAACGAAGTAAAGATCCTATCTCGCAAAGTAAGAACTGATCTTACAAAACTTTCAGAACTAATAGCGAAACTAGAACTAGCACTCATCGAGTGCAAGTCTTTAATCGACATCGAAAAAAGAAAAAATAAAAAATTTGAAACCCAATATAAGAAATACTTTAAATCTAAATAAAAAAATATTTTTAATGTTAACCTTTACTTAATATTATACTGTTATCTTATTCAATTAAAAGAGATGCTATATATGAAATATACAAAACAACACAAGGATCTTACCTCTAAAATACACCGTGATATTGAAGAACTAAGTGACTTGGTAAAAATGGATGATGATTATAGTATTTTGATAAAAATAAATTGTCTCGCAAAGAAATTATCCGAAGATATTACATTTGCATTACAAAAAATAAAATATCAGGTTGAATAGTTAACGTTTTTTTACTTAAGCGTAAAACCCACATTTGTTATAAATAAATAATAGAGCATATAATGAAATATTCACCTCCAAATTACAATTCTCTTGATACAACGGACCCAAAATCAGGAGAGGCAAAAAAATTTACTAATCATGTTAGAGTTGGAAGACCAACGAAATATAGGCCTGACGAACATATTGAATTGTTGTTTAAGGTGTTCAAGGAAGGAGAAGGAGTGTCGGCATTCTGCGCCGAGGCTTTAATTGGCCGTAAGACCTTCTATGACTGGTTACAACTTTTTCCTGATTTTAGAGAAGCGTACGACATAGCGCTAAATGTATCCGCAAGAATTTGGGAAGCTTACCCATTGATAAATAAAGACATTAGTTTTCAGTATTGGGCAACGATTATGCGGACAAGATTCAAACATGGAAGATTCAAAATAAAACCTGTAGCTAAAGAGAATGGGAAAGAAGCGACGCCTTTAGATAAAATAGATGCTGTTTGGAAATCCCTAGAAGAAGGCGAGATAGCATCTGTAGATCTGGGAAGAATAGTTGGTCTGATAACCGCTGAAGCTACTTTGAAGGCTAATATTCCTATGGAAAATGACTTTATTGCAAAGAGGGAGTCAAACGAAGAATTAATGGAGAAAGTTCAGGCGATAAAAGAGGTACTAGAAAATGTTAACACGCGAAATAAAAACGAAGAATGACAAAGAGGTTATAAGCCATATAATGGCCAGGCTTTCGAAGTTAGAGGATTTAGTTATATTCAATAAGGAGTTTTCAAGAGGTAGAAATTGCTACCTTCCTCAAGAAGTAGATAGGATTCAAAAAGAAGTAGATAGATTAATAAGTTATAAGGGAGAGTATATAAGATAATGAAATATCAAGAAAAAAAATCTTTATTAGTGATAATTTTAATGTCGATAGCATGTATTTGTTATTTTAGGTATGAATTTAGTCATTTAGGAAAATTAGTAAAAGAAGGATCCAGCGTACAAAAAATTAGAAATGAGGCAATATATTATGAAAAACTTTAAAAATGTGCTTTGTAGCTTTTTGGATCGTTTAATTACTATAACGAGAGAGCAAATTTTCCCTTTTGTAATGCTCTTGTCATTTTTATATCTTTTTGCTAACGGTATTCTCTACCTTGTTATGAAGGCTCATGGGGTTTAAAAAAACATTAAAAAGAAAAATATGAGGAAAAATGAATCATAAAAATAAAAAAAATAGAACAGCTACTATTGATAACATCACTTTAGTTCTAGAACTTATAGGATCTTTGCATTATTTTACTGAAAAAGTAAAAAGGGATCTTAGTATTGCAATAACAGAGTGGAGTAATACTAGCCGTGATTATCCAGATTTTGCTTTTTCCTTAGAACGATATATGGAAATTAGAGGCTTAACAAATAAAAAAGAAGCTATTCAGGATATAAAAAAGTCCCTAAAGGTTTTAGCTCTTAGTAGTATTTTTATTGAAAAAAATCATACTAAATCAGACTTTTCAAATATGAATATTCCAATATTTACTACTATTTCATACAGAAAAGGTATTATTCATTGTGAATTTAGTGATATTTTTTTTAAACTATTAAGAGACAGTACTAGTGTTCCTTTCTTATCAGAAGTTCTACTAGGAAAACAAAAAATGAATCATAAGAAGCTTTTCGAGGCTGTAAGAGATGAGGACGAACACGAGATCGAAATGCTATCAGACCAACAAGTCGATTTTAACGATCAATTGACAAGACTGCTGTTTCAAGGGAAAGACCCCAAAAAACTGATACTTGATTACATGGCTAGAAATGGTTTGCCAAAATGAAAATGAGTAAGTTATAGATTACCTATTTTTGTCTTTTCAAATTCTAATTAAGGATGGAATATAAAAATGACTAATAAATTAAACGAAGAGCTTTTTCAGGCTGTAGAAAGTAAGGACGTATCAACGATCACAGGGCTATTAGAGCAGGGCGCCGATATTAACGCTAGAGATCAAGAGGGTAAAACAGCTTTGATACTTGCTAGTCTTATGAGATCTTATGAAATAACAAAGTTACTACTGGGTCTTGGTGCTAGTGTTAATATTCAAGACAACTACGGAAGTACAGCGTTGATACGGGCCTGTAGATCAGGGAGCGTTAGGATAGCGAAGTTACTACTCGAGCGCGAAGCTGATGTTAACGCACAAGACATATACGGTAAAACGGCATTGATGTGGGCTTGTATAAAGGATGACGGTGATGGAGTAGTGCGGTTTATATATGTTTGTGACGATAGCCGCATCGATATGGTGAAGTTGCTACTTGAACACGGAGCTAATGTCAATATACAAGACGAAAATAGTCAGACAGCCTTAATGTTTGCATGTCAATTCGGATTCACCGAGATAACAAAGTTATTACTTGAGCGCGATGCTGATGTTAATGCGCAAGATCATTCGGGATTAACAGCTTTGATGGTCGCTTGTTGTTTTAGGTTTAATAGAAATATCGCGTTAATAAAGTTATTACTTAAACGCGGAGCGGATATTAACGCGCAAGATAAAAAGGGTAATACAGCTTTGATGTTCGCTTGTGTGTGGGAACATATCAGGATAGTAAAACTATTACTTAAATACGGGGCTGAAGTTAACGCTAAAACCAATCAAGGTTGTCCGCCATTGATGATCGCTTGTTATGGTGGGTACTTTCATTCAGGTAAAATGGAGTTCATACTTAATACCACCTTTAGAAATTCAAAAAGAAAAAAAAATATAAAAAAACTTTTGTTGGATTGCGGAGCAGATATTAGACTTGTAAAAATATATCTCACAAAGAGATTGAAAGATCAATGTGAGTATATAAAACCAGAAATAGAAAAGCTAATACTTTCTAAAATCCAAGATGAGATCTAAAAATGCCCAAAGAACTAAACGAAGAGCTTTTTCAGGTTATAAAGAGCGGCGATTTAGCAGCGACTCAAAAGTTATTAGACCAAGGTGCCGATGTCAATGCGCGAAATAAAAGGGGTAACACAGCTTTGATGTTGGTTTGTACTTATGGTAACCTCAAGATAGCCAAGTTATTACTGAATCACAAAGCTGATGTTAACCTAAAAAACAAAGATGGTCAGACTGCATTGATGATTGCTTGTGGTACCGGAAATATCGAGTTAGTAAATTTGTTACTTAAACACGGCGCCAATGTTAATGCTAGAGATAAATATAAAGATACAGCGCTGAGGATAGCTTGTTACGATGAAAATACCATGTTAATAAAGTTATTACTAGACAAAGGCGCCTGTCTTAGTGTTAGAGATAAATACGGCGAAACAGTGTTGATGATGGCTTGCGCAAACGGAAGCACCGAGGTAGTAAAGATATTACTAAAACGCGGCGCTGATATTTACGCTCGAGATAACGAAGGACTTACAGCGTTGAGATTAGCGCAACGTCACGATAACCGAGAAATAGAAGACCTGATACTAGGTTGTATCAAAGATGAGATCTAAAAATGACCAAAAAATTAAATAAAGAGCTTTTCGAGGCTGTACATTATGGATATTACGATCTTACCAAAGAATTACTAGACCAGGGCGCTGATGTCAATGCTAGAGATAAATACGGTCAAACAGTGTTGATGGTCGCTTGTTGTTTTAGGTTTAATAGAAATATCGCGTTAATAAAGTTATTACTTAAACGCGGAGCTGATGTTAACGCGCAAGATAAATCTGGCGAAACAGTGTTGATGTGGGTTTGTGGTCAAGGAGATTTTGACCTAGTAGACTTATTACTTAGAAAGGGGGCGAATGTTCATATAAAGAACAAATTTGGTGAAACAGCGTTAACGTATGCTTGTGGCCGTGACTACAATATAACTCAAGAACTACTTGATCGTGGTGCTGTGGGTGAAGAAGAGGAAGAAAAATGAATGTGAACTTACCTTTTGATAAAGATGAATTAGAAGAGCAATTTTTTGATGCTGTTATTGTTAATGATTTTGAAAAAGTAAAGCAGTTACTTGATGACGGGGTAGATATTAACGCAACCAACTATAGCCTAACAGCGTTGATGAAAGCTTGTGCTTGCGGATATACTAAGCTAGTGAAGCTATTACTAGATCGCGGGGCTGATGTTACTATTAAAAACTCTGAGGGATCCACAGCGTTGATGATGGCTAAGGAAACTGAAAACGAGGAAACAATCAATTTATTATTTCATTATGAACAAAACCAAGAAATTTTTGACGCTATAAAGGATAACAATATTCCTGAAGTAAAACGCTTACTTGCTAAGGGGGAGGATGTTAACGCTAGAGATGCATTTGCTAGAACAACCTTAATGTATGCTTGTCTTTGGGAAAATGTTGAGACGGTGAGGTTATTGCTCGAGCGTGGGGCGAGCGTTGAACTAAAAGATAAAGACAATGCAACGGTATTAATGTATGCGATTAAGTCTCAAAATATCGAAATAGCAAAAATATTACTCGATCACGGGGCGGATATCCATGCTGAAGGTGACGCGGCATTAATATATGCTGTGTCTAAAGCGTATACCAAGATGTTTCTATTCTTGCTAAAACACAAAGCTGACGTAAAAGCTAAAGACAAACAAGGCAGAACAGCGTTGATGATAGCTTGTGTCAAAGGAAATATCGAGTTAGTAAAGTTATTACTTAAACACGGCGCAAACGTGAATGAAGTTTCTCTTAATAATTGGACAGCTTTAGAGTACGCTTGCTTGTATGGAAATTACACAATAATTAAGTTGTTAATTGATCGGGGGGCTAACATTAATGCTAAAAATCTAGATGGAAGCACTCCGCTAATCATTACCTGTAGATCTAATAACTCTACAGCTGTCATAGCCAAGCTATTACTTAAAAAAGGTGCCGATGTTAATGCGCAAGATGCATGCGACGGTCAAACAGCGTTGATGATTGCTGCTGAAAGGGATGATCACCGTACAGTCGAAGTACTCCTGAAACATGGGGCAAATGTTAACTTGAAAGATAAAGAAGGGAATACGGCTTTAATGTTCGCTGTAAAAAAAAATTGGCATTGGGGAGGAAAAACAATCAAATTATTACTCGATCACGGAGCTAAAAACGAGACATTGGTGACGTCCTCACCCCTTTCGGTGGGTGATTCCTAGCTACCTTGCGGCACTAGGATTCCCAGGCTTGGCATCTTCGATGTCAATATCTCCTGGTGCGACTCGTCCGGCCGCAAGAATGTTTATAGCTGCATTAATATCGGCATGTATTTCGCATCCGCAATGGAGACAAGAATACTTTTCTTGACTAACACGACTATTTTTATCTATTACTCCGCAACTAGAACAAGCCCTAGAAGTGTTCCTAGGATTTATAAGAACAAAACGCCCTCCGGAATATTCTTGTTTGTATTTTAGCATATTCCTGAAATCCCCCCAACCGTTAGCTAAAATCTCTCTATTGAGTCCAGATTTAGCTTTAACATTTTTCCCGGGTTCTTCCATAGTTCCTTTTGCAGATTTACTCATATTCAAGATTTTTAAATCTTCAACAACTATCATAGCGTGGTTTTTGCTTAAAGCCGTTGAAGTCTTATGTAAAAAATCTTTTCTTATATTAGCTATCTTGGTCTCTATTTTTTTTAAAACCAGAATAGCTTTTTGCCCTCTATTACTTCCTTTTTTCTTCCTACTTAAAGCTTTGGCTGCGCGTTTCTTAGCTAAACCTAAAATTTCAATTGTTTTTGGTTTTTTAATTAGTTGACCATCACTAGTAGCTATACAATTGACTACGCCTAAATCGATTCCTATTTCACCGATATTACGATTTCTGATTAATTTTTCTTGTTCAGTACAAAAAGAGATAAACCAGTTATCTAATCCATCAGATGTTACAGTTATATTTTTTATTATTCCTTCAATATCACGTGTCTTAAAAAACTTAACCCATCCGAGACGAGGTAAATATACTTTATTATCTTTCAATTTGAATCCTTGAGGAAAATGAATACTATCTCGCGATCCTTTCTTTTTGAACTTTGGAAATCCTCCTTTTTTGGTAAAAGTTTTAAAAAAAGCTTTCTCTAAATCGGCTATGGGTTTTTGTAAACTTTGCGCTGGACAATCATTTAAAAAGGCTAATTCTTGGCTCTTCTTCCATATGGGAACTAGAGCTTTTTTGGCAATATCAAAACCAGTAGGGAAAAATTCTTTGTATAGATATTTTTTTAATTTTTTAGCCTCTCCCTCATTCATTGCATGACCGCCCAATCTTGCAAATTGTTGATTAATGTAATCACAATTAGATTTTTGTAACGCTAAAGATTTATTCCATATAAGACGAGTACAACCTGCTACCTTAGAGAAAAATATTTTTTCTCTAGAATTAGTTTTGATCTTGAATTTATAGGCCTTTCTGATTTTGAGCACAACTATTGCTTGGTTGGGAAATTATCGCATTCTAATTACCCCAACTAATTTGGCAAGCTTTTTGTAGATTTGTTGACTTTAGATATTTTATGGACTCACCCACCGAAAGGGAAGTGAAGGCGTCAACGAGCAAAGATCAAGAAAAAAAAGTTTGATCTAAAAAAAGTTGTAATTTTTCTTTTATCATCTCTATTGATAACTCTTCTTTTAAGTCGATTGTTAAAATAGGCAAACTCTTTAGCTGGAAAATCTCTGTTAAATTATTTTTGTTAGATCTTTTTTTTGTCGTATCAATAAGAAAAAACACCGGCAAAGACTTAGTTACCGTCTCGGTCCTTGGTTGGAAGACGCTTTTAAGAAATTCCTTTTGTTCTTTTATTATTATCTTCGCTCCAACGATTAATTGATCTTGTTCCTGCCTTAAAACATAGTAATGCTCTAGTGTTGCGAGGTTTATTGCAAATTTTTTAAAATTTTCAGACATTTGTGATATTATATAATTAATTATTAATCTAGAGGTAGATTATACATAAATATGTAGTAATAACAAATATACAATGAACATATCGGAAAATGATTTTAGGAAGGTAGAAGACTTAGAAGATGGATCTAGTGTATATGAGATAGTTCCAAAATCTGACTTCCAAGAGGAAGAAGAAGAGTATAATAATTTTGGCGATAATCTTGCGGTTAATTACTTAGAAGACCAGGCTTTAAAGAATCTTTCAAGTTTTCTAATTGAAGCTATTGATCAAGACATAGAAGCTAGAAAAGATTGGATTACTCCTGTTGATAAAGCAAAAGAATTTCTTGGTTTTTCATTAGAGGATTTAGACGGCGCTTCATTTAAGCAGGCGACAAGAACATTTGATACTACTTTATCTACGGCGTTAATTCGATTCTATGCCGTTACAAGGGCGGAGCTGCTACCTCCTAACGGCCCGGCTGGATTTAAAATCAATGGGGCTGAGGATGAATATTTAACTGCGAAAGGCGAAAAAATCAGAGATTGGTTAAATTACTATCTGACTGTTGTTGACGAAGCATATTACCAAGACTGTGAAAGATTCTTACTTTACCTTGGTTTATACGGATCGATTTTTAAGAAAGTCTATTATGACCCAATTCTACAAAAACCTTTAAGTCGCTTTATTTCTCCTGAAAACTTTGTGGTAGATAGCGATTGTACTTCTATTTTAGAATCGAATCGCTTGACTCATATATTGCATCTTTCCAAGAGAGAAATTCTGTTAAATCAACAAAATGGAATTTACCGCGATGTAAATCTTAATTATCTAAAAAAAGGAGAAGTTGAAGACGATGAGGAAGGGGATGATAAAGAGTCTAACAAAGCTGAGAATGGGGATATAACTGCTTATAAACAACGTTCGTTATTCCCGGTGTATGAGGTTCATACATATTTAAATCTTGAAGAATTCCAAGAAACTTTCGAGTCTAGTGGTTCTGAAAATCAAGTTCCGTTGCCTTATATCGTAGTAATTGACAAGACTTCAAAGGAAATTTTATCAATTAGAAGGAACTGGGAAGAGTCTGACCCGCTAAAGCAAAAGATTAACTTTTTTGTTCAATATAATTATTTGCCTGGTTTTGGTATTTATGGGTTAGGACTTGCTCATTTAATTGGCTCTAACGCTATTACTCTTACTAAATTACTAAGACAATTGGTTGATGCGGGGACTTTTAAAAACTTTCCCGGCGGTTTAAGAGTTAAGGGGTTTAAGGAGCAAGCTAATGATTTAATTGTCGGTCCTGGAGAGTTTCCCGAGGTAGATACTGGCGGCATACCGCTAAAAGAAGCCTTTATGCCTCTTCCTTATTCGGAGCCGTCACAAGTTTTAAGAGAGCTGCTATTACAAATAACAGCTAGTACGGAAAAATTAGGGTCTACTTCAGAAATGGGAATGTTGGACTCTAAAGAGGATATAGCTACCGGAACCGCTATAGCGTTCCTAGAGACTAATAACCGAATACAATCATCCGTTCTTAGGTCTATTCATTATTCTTTAACAAGAGAGTTGCAGTTATTGCAAAGGTTATTTTCTACGACTTTAGAATCAGAAGAGTTCTATGCTAGCAATCAAACCCAGCAAATAAACAGAGATGATTTTGTTGATTTTGTAAAAATTATTCCTGTTTCAGATCCTGCTACTAACTCTACAGTTCAAAGAATAATGAGGGCTGAATCTATTTTGCAAACGGCTCAACAAGATCCTTCGATCCATAATATGCCTAATATTTTTAAGATGGTTTATAAGGCGCAAGGCTTGAGTGATGAAGAAATAGAAAGCGTGCTGGTGCAAAAAGAACAAGAGGCGATGCCTTTAGATCCGATCAGCGAAAACGCCAATATGTTACTAGGGAAACCTGCTGTCGCTGCTAGTTGGCAAGAGCATGCATCGCATAAGCTTGTACACGGTCTATTTGCCGAGGAGTATCCTGACTTAAAACCGGTTATTCTTGCTCATATTAGGGAACATGAGGCGCTTGAGTATTTAATTCAGATGCAACAAAAGATTGGATTTGAATTGCCGCCTTTAGAACAAATTCAAGATCCACAAATTCAAAACGCTATAGCTTTAGCAACGGCTGAATCTATAGAGGAATCTGGTGCGCAACAGGAACAACAAGCAGCTGAGCCATTAGATCCTAATATGGTTCTTATGGCTGATATTCAACAGCAAGCAGCTGAAACGGAATCGAAAGAACGTATAGCTAACTTAAAAGCTGAGACCGATATTTTTAAAGCTCAATTAGATTTTGAAAAAGAAAAAGCAAAACTTGAGTCTGATAAAGAGATAGCTGAGCTTAGAGCGGACACTGACCTAGAGAAGATTGATTCTAATGAGGACATAGCGCAATTAAAAGCCGAAACGGATCTTGCAAAACAGGAAATGACAAATGAGCGATATTAATGAAGGAGTATCACTATGAAAAAACACAAGCCTAAACCAAAACCGAGACCGAATTGTAAATATTAAAAGATGATCAACATTTTTTTGAGAAGCATAAATGATCATAAGCAAAAAGTAGACAACCTAATCTTACGGGGTGATTTAAGCGACTTCGAGCATTATCGATACCTTGCTGGGAAGTCGCGCGGCCTACAAGATGCTATGGAGATTTTAAAGGGATTAATACAAACAGAAGGAGAATAGTTATGAAAGAAAAAGAAGACGTAGGTATTGATTTAGAGAACTTTTCCATTGAGGACGAAATAGAAAGATTTAAAGGATTGGTAGAAGTGAGGGGTTGGAGCATCTTAGTAAGGCTGTTTGTAAGACCTCAAAAAGTAGGCGGCCTTATTATGCCGGACTCAATTAAACAAAGGGACGAAGACTCTAATTATCGTGGGTTGGTAGTCGGTGTCGGTAAGGCGGTCTATCAGGACCCGCGGTACGCTCAAACAGGTCCATGGTGCAGATTAGGTGAATGGGTAGTGTTTCCTAGATACGCGGGTTACAAAATAAAGATTTTAGGCATGCCGATGTTTGTACTTAAAGAAGATATGATAGACCTTGAATACAAAGATAATTCCATTTTCGAATAAAATAATTTTGGTGAGTAACAAATATGAATGTAGATAAGGAGATTAGCGATGATTTATATAACTCCGCAGATGAAGCAGCTTTTAATTTAGCGGAAAAAACAATTGCTGATATAGAAAAAGTAAAAAACGGCGTAGCGGTCACTCCAGATGTAGTAGAACAGCAAGAGCAGGATACGTCTGCTCCTGTAGAAGACACTATCGAAAATCCAGAAGAAGCTCAAGAAGAAGAACATTTTGAAGAAGAAAAAGCAAAGCCCCCTAAAAAAGAAGAAAAGCTTTGGAAAATAAAAAAAGAAAAATATAAATATTTAGCTCAAAAAGAGGCATTAGCTAGAGAAAACGCTGAGCTAAGAGAACTTCTTGATAAATCCTTGAACTCAGGTACTCATTATTACGCTAAGACTGCATATAACGATCTTGAATTTGCTAAGTCTCAAAAAATACAGGCAATAGAAAAGGGAGATGTTGACGCTTTGGTTGATGCGGATATTGCGGTAAATAAGGCTTTAAATGCAATCAATGAAATAGAAAAGCTTGAGAATGCAGGTAGATATAATAATTCCCAAGCTCATTCTAATAGACAAGATGATCCATATTCTGATTATTCAAGTGAAGAAATACAAAGAGAATTGGTGTCGGATTGGTTAGATGATCATATTTATTTGCAACCGGACTCTCCTAATTATGACGGAGAACTAGCAGCTAAAGTCAGTAAATTTGTCAATTATTTAGATAATAGGCTAGCTAAATCTGGAGCTATGCATCATTACCTTTCTGATGATTATTTTGAAGAAGTTAATAGATACATTGAATCTATTAAATCACCAACACCAGCAAGCCCACAACAAGTTAAAAACTTACAAAGACCGCATAATCCTCCTCCGTTAGTTGGTGGGGTTAGAAATGCTTATCCGTCTTTATCTTCAAAAAGAAGTCCTACTAATCAAATTACTTTAACTGCCGAAGAGAAAGTGATGTGTACTAATGCTGGAATTAGTGAAGAAAAATGGCTGGAACACAAAATTAAAGAATTAACACAACAATAAAGAGAAAAACATGGAAGGAATAAGAAAAAACAGAGCAGGTGAGACTAGGGCGCATGAAGCAATAGTTGCTTATGATATGGAAGATACCCACCCTTTAGTCAAGATACCAGAAGGAGTTATTCAAGATGGATTCATTGGCGCTTGGATTAGAAAAGATATTAGAGGTGAGGCTGATCCAAGAGTAGAGCGCCAAGCCCAAAAAGGCTGGATTCCCGTGCCAGCTGATAGATGGCCAGGTATTTCGTCTGATCCATTAAACAGAAACCCACTGACAAAACAGTTTGTATGTTGTGGTGACTTAATTCTTATGGAAAGACCAAAGAGGATGCTGGATAGAGAAAGAGAAGTAGAAAGAAATAATAGAATAGAAAAAACATCTGCTCTTGAAGGTCTTACTCCCTCTAAAAACAAAGGGGCATTAATAACGAGTTTTTAAAAAATGGCACAAAATTCTTATCAATTATTAGATTTTTCTGAGGACGTAGTATTAACTTGGCCGTTTTCGTACAGCGGTACATATGTTCTGAATGATTGGAATGATATGGATCCTAGTACTGATGGCTTAAAAATATTCTTGCCTCAGGCTAGTTTAACAGGTCCCGGTCAGGTTGTAGTATTAAACAACATTTCTACTTATACCCTTTCAGTTTTTGCTTACGATCAATCTACGGAACTTTGGAGTATTGAGGCTGGAGGCATAGTAGACGTTGTATTATACGACAGTTCTACGGACAATGGATTATGGAGATTTGTACCGCGAGGTAGCGGCTACTCCGCAATTGTTGCGCTGCAGGCTGCGAGCTCTGATGACTCGATTTTAATTACTAATGGTGATGTAACTTCACCCGGTGGGGCTATTGACTTTCAATTACCGACATCTTTATACAATTTAAATACCCTTATTACTGATGGCGGGTTCCCTGTAATTACGGCTAGTGATCCATTTACTTGGCAAACTGTAGAATTAGTAGGAGGAGAGAATATCGCTATTACTAATGCAGACGGTATTGCAGGAGAACCAATTATTAATTTAAGTAACGTTGTCACCAATATATCTTCGATAGAGGTCGGTAATATGACTTTAAGCGGAGACATTATTACGAACAACTCTGTTAATGGAAATATTCAGGTAAATACTAACGGAACGGGCAAGGCGCAGATTAATGGCGTTGAAATTGATGTAGATGGGAATATTACTGGAATTACTAGTATAGCTATTCCTGGAATAATAGATAACGATTTTATTCCTAAGGCTTTTTGTTCTTTTTCGGATACTATCACAGGCGAGAGTAATACTATCGTTGTAACTTCCGCGGCTAATGTTAGTTCGGTTACGGGAAGCAACGGAACATACGTAATTAACTTTGAAACAGCGTTAAGTAGTACTAATTATGGCGTAACATTTGGCCTTGGTAGTACAGGTGGAGCGTTGCCCTTTATATCTAACGCTTACTACATAGTCAAAGAAACTACATCTGTTACGATTGTGGTAACTGACGCAAGTGGTGAGTTAGTATTATCAGCACCGAACGGGATAACGGTTACTATTATGTTAGCAAATTAATATATTTGACAAAAAAAATAATATTATCTACAATAAAAACAATTATTTAACTTATTGCTCATAAGGGCAATATTCTGTAGTCGTAGCAAGACTTTAAAATGCTTTTGGTCACAGCAAGACCTAAACATGCTTTTCAAAAAATATCTCAGTCATGTCAAGACCTTAAAGGGCTTTTTCGGGTTTTTCTTCCTACCAAAAAAGAAGTTAATTTTAAAATTTCAATTTAATAAGGATTAATTATGGCTTACGGAGTAAATGCGCCTTTTGGTCTTCGTCCCCTTTCTTCAATTAGTGGCGGAAGTTGGTCAGAGAAAACAAATGAATATTTTATCGCTACTAATGACGCAGGTACAACTACATACGGCACTAGTATTTTTACAGGAGATCCGGTGATATGGAATCCAGCTTCTGCGAATAATGGTGGCGGCACTATCGCTAGGTATGGATTTAACACCGACGGGACTGGGGGCACAAACACTGTTTCTACGTTAGGAGTTTTTATGGGATGTGAATACATAACTCCCACTGGTACATTAGTTCAATCTCCTTACTGGCCAGCGTCTACCTTGGTAATGGCTGGAAGTAAAATCAAAGCTTTTGTCTTAGATGGTCCCGAGATTGTATACGACATTCAAGTCTCTACTTGGACTGATACTCTAAACGATGCGAGATTCACTCGTAATTTAGTCGGTCAAAACTTTGGTTTTGGTTTAGGTGGCGGCGGGGCAAATTTATCACCACAAAACCCAGCTTCTGGAAACACCAGAACTGGTCAATCTGCTGTTTATTTGGCAACTAATTTTACAGCCAATAATCCTGCGCATACCTTGGTTACTTTGCCATTAAAAGTAATAGGGTATACCAAAAATCCTACCAATTTAGGGCAACCAATTAGTTATACGGCAAATGCTACTACTCAGCCTTTTTTAAATGTAATGGTCATTCTTAATAACCATGCATTCAGAGCGGGTTCACTAGGTGTTGTATCGGCATAATTATTTAATAGAGAGAAAATAAAATGATAAATCTTGCTGCGATTGCTAACTTATTGCGCCCTGGGGCGAAGGCTATAATTGGCCAGTACGACACATACCCAGAGCAATATAAAGATATTTTTACAACTTTTAAGTCTGATAAGTACCAAGAAATAGAAATAGAAATGAAGTATCTTGGTGCGGCGGATATAAAGCCCGAAGGCTCTCCTGTTGCTATGGATTCTATGGGACAGCGTGTAATCACGAATTACATACACAGAACCGTTGCCACGGGCTATGAAATTTCCTATGAGGCCCTATCCGACAATTTATACAAGGACCAATTCCCGCAAAAATCAATATCTGTGAGGAATGCTCTGAGTGTAACAAAGAACACTCTGGGTGCAAATGTTCTAAATAATGCTTTTGATACTACTTATCCAGTAGGTGACGGTCAAAGTTTATGTTCTAACAATCATCCAATTGATGGTGGTGTTTACTCAAATAAACTTGAAAACGTAGACTTTAGCGAAACGTCTTTAGAACGGGCGATAATTGAGATTCAAAAGTTTAAATCACAAAGTGGTATCCCAGCTCAAACAAAACCTAAAAGACTTATAGTTCCTCGTGAACTACAGTTTACAGTTTCAAGGTTATTGAATTCTAACTTAAGAACAGGGACTGCAAACCGAGAAATCAGTGCTATTTACCACGGTGACTACATTCCTGAAGGATATAAGGTGAACCAGTTCTTAGACTCCACTTCAAGTTGGTTCGTTATTACCGATGCTCCTGATGGATTAAAACATTATCAAAGGGAAGATGTAATAATCGACGCTCAACCTGATTTTAATACAAAAAGTATCAGAGTAACGGCGATGGAGCGTTATTGTTTCGGCGTGACAAACCCAAGAGGAGTTTTTGGCGTAGAAGCTGCTTAATTACTTTAGAGGCTCTTAGGTAATACTAATGGCCTCTAAATCACTAGAACTAGGAGTTATAAAATGTCTAGATTTTTACAATATACCTTTCCAGCCGGAAACACAACAGCCGTTTGTAAATTACAAACCTTAACGGAAGCTGGGTCACTTACTTTTGATGGTGATCTAAGTAATCAAGTTGGTAATTATGTTTCATTTGCTAGTAAGGGGTATAGTCGGGCCATTTCTTTAACATCTGAAAACGATCTTTCTGGAGTTAATTTTACAATTTCTGGTGTACAGAACGGAGTAAATGTTAGTGAAGTATTAGCGGGTCCTGATAACGATACTGTTTATAGTACTTTGATCTATGACACAGTGTTTTCGATCTCATCAAATGGAGCGGTAGATGATGTAAGCGCTGGCACTGGATGGGAGGGGGCCTTTTTACCTATATCTATCAACTTAGAAAGAGAAGTAATAAATTATAGTTTAGCGCTTTCTAAAACAACAGCTGCTAACGTTGGTTTTGCTGTTTATGGCACTCTTGATTTTTTATTAGATAACCAATCGACTTTACAGCAAAACATAACAGACAATTCCGCTTTATTTCCAATAGAAGCTATGGGAGCAGATCCGCAATATATTTATTCTAATATAGCCCATCCTCTATATGCTTTTTTGGTTGTTAAATTAGGTGAAAATGTTGGGACTATTGCTAATGGCATTAAATTAACCTTTAGACAAACATGAGGTATAGGTCATGCCTTCAACTTCTGGAACTTTTAATTTTCAATCTATTGAGGTTGAACTTATTATTAGGGAAGCGTTTGAACGTATTGGAGTTTTAGGGGAATTTGTTGAACCTCAAAAATTAGAATCAGGAAAAAGAAGTATAGATTTTTTATTGTTGGAATGGATAAGTAAAACAATAAATCTTTGGACTTTAAAAAAATCTTATTTACCTCTTAATCAAGGTCAGTCTTTATATACTCTTCCAAATACGGTTAGTAAGATTATTCAAGCAGCCAGTAGAACTTCAACAAGGCAGCTAAACGGAACTCCTGCAAGTAGCAATGGGGGGACTGCAGCTAATGCTTTTGATGGGGACTCTTCTACTGCTTGTACTCAAAATAATATTAACGGTAATATTTCTTACGATTACGGTGCTGGTAGTAGTCAGGCTATTACTTTTATAGGTATACAATCTAATACCCTAACATCATATTCTATTACAGTAGAATACTCTCAGGATAATATTAACTGGAGGACGTTATTTGTTATTCCAAAACAATCTTATGAGATAGGTATCAACAACTGGTTTGATGTACCGGTTACAAAAACAGCGAGAGCTTATAGGATAAGAGAAACTGGCGGAGCTACCTTAAATATCCAGGAAATCTTCTTTAATAACAACGTATATGATTTAATTATTTCTAATGTTAGTAGAAGCGAAATGACGTCTTTTCCTAACAAGCAAATTCAAGGTAGGCCTAATGTATATTATTTCGACAGGCAAATTGCGCCGTCTATCACTTTATGGCCGGTTCCCTCAAATGCTTATAATTGCTTGCTTTATTCTTATGAAATGATGATTGAAGATGTTGGGGTATTTTATACTAATGCCGTACAAATTCCATCTAGATTTTATCCAGCCTTAGTTTGGGGATTAACCTGGATGCTAGCAATAAAATACAAACCAGAAGCTGCGGAGATGTTCCATGCTGAGTATGAAAAATCTTTTAGCATAGCCTCCGAAGAGGATACTGAAAACGCAGTTATCAGGATTTATCCAGATTATACGGGGAGCGGTATTTATTGATGTCTATCAAGAATTGCAAGTATGTAAAAGATATAAATTCTCCGCTAGGGGTCTGTGATCGTACTGGTTTTTACTTTAATCACTCTGACTTAAAAAAACAAATGGAGTGGAGAGGAAATAGTTTAGTCTGGACTGGTTTAATGGTTGGAGAGCCTTTTTTAGATATTCCCTCCGAGCAAAATCGACCTCCTATTAGTAAACCGGATCCAAAGCCGGTAAAAAACGCTAGACCTCCAGAAAATTACATTGCTAGCGATGCTAACACGGTGCTTCCTTACGACCAGCTTCTGGCTAAATTAAGAACTGTACGTTGGGGGTAAAAATGAGTGATTCGAGAACATTAAGGATATTGTCTTTTGATGGCGGGGGAGAAAGGGGCTACATGTCTATTTACTGGTTTCAAAAATTTGTCCAATTATGGGGAGTTGACCCAGAAACTTTATCGCAAAAATTCGATGTTATTTGCGGAACATCTGTAGGCGGGATAATAGGTTTATCATTAGCTTTTGGAGTGACTCCAGAAGAGATAATGCCATTTTTTACCGTGCAGGGTCCTTATATTTTTAGTCTGACGTCATTAACTCCCTCTGTGAGGCCTAATGCTGCAGCTAAAGTTGCTTTGATATTAACAGACACGCCATTTTATCAATCTTCTGGCCCTACTGCTAGCGAGTATGGAGCTGGTTTATTAGCTGCTACTTTGCAAACTCAGTTTGGTGCAAATACAATGCAGAATTTAAGAACTAACGTTATCATTCCTTCTTATCAGTATGACACAGACACTTACATTCTTTTTTCTAACTTAAATTATCCTGATTTTATTGGTCAAGATGAGTTGATATCTAATGTAGCTTTATGTACTTCTGCTGCTCCCGTATATCTTCCGTCAATCGTTTTACCGGATGGGCATACTTACATAGATGGAGCAGTTTATATGAATAATCCCGCTGACTTTGGTAGGGTGCTTGCTGGTATGGTAAAACCAACAGCAAATAGAACTTGTATTCTATCGATAGGAACGGGAATTGGGGAGTTAGGTTTTGATCCTGGAGATCCCTCGGTTACAGATGAAAGAGTAAATAGCTTAGTTAGTACTCTTGGCACGGCTGCGCCAACAGCCTTTGATTCAATCGCCACTATTTTTGCTTTATATGATATGTCTTCTACAGGTGGGCAGGAGTCAATTAATAAATCATTGTACCTCGAAAGTACCTATACACTAAGTCAGTTATATTATTATAGGTTTCAACCTCAATTAGATCCAGAGCTGAATACGGAAATAGATAACACTGATCCTGAAATATTACAATACTATCGCGATACTGCTACTACTAGTTTTAATGATGACATAGATAACATAACTACATTTATTGGGCATTTAACAGCGTGAAATTTGATCTTTTACATAATTTTATCTCGCCTGTTACCGGTAGAGTATTATCGGATACTGACTATATATTAATTGGTGACCTTAACGGCATCGCAACACCTTCTCCTATTTTGATTGATATTAGACTTGAGCTAATTAATTTAAGGCATGATGTTAATACTATTGCATCAGCTGATTTTGTAATTGGATTTCCTAATCTACAATTACCTAAAGCACAAGTGCTAAGCAAATTAGAAGATGGGTTTATCTATAATACTGACGGGGTTATAAGTACATCTAGCGGCGGATTAATGCCTCCACTAGCACCTAATCAGATGTTTATAGGTAATAGCGAAAACGTTGCTACTCCAACTAATTTAGGAGAAAATCAAGTGTTTATCGGTGACGGAAGTAATATTAACGCAACAGATATTATTGATTTAATGCCGCCTCTTTCTCCTACGCAGATGTATATAGGTAATAGTTCTAATCAACCGACAGCTACTGAACTTGGAAGTAATGAAGTTTTTTTAGGAACAGGTGGCGGAATATCAGCAACTGATATAGTTTCACCTAAATATTTGATTTTCGATACAAGTTATGATGCATTGCCTAACGCCGTCTCGATGGCTCTTACATCTCCTGGAGCTATTTTAACTAGATCTACTTTATCTGCTTTTGGAATAGCAAGTTTTTTTGTATTGCCTAAAAGAATGGTAATAGGAGCTGTTATTGGTGTTTCTGGTACGCCTGATACTTTGGTTCTAGAAAATAATGAGGTACCGATAGGGAATGGTGTTACTATAGAAGCAAAAGACATATCTAGTGTCGCCGCCCCTCGTGATGCAAAGTATATAATTCAAACTGCTGATTCAAATTTACCGAATGCTCAGGCGTTAACTAATTTACAAGATGGGTTAGTGAAAAAAATTAATGGCGGAGCTTTAGCTCACGCTGTTGTTGGTGAGGACTATATGGGGATGGACTTGGCAACTGACAGGTTATGGATTGGAAACGCTGAAGGTAAGGCTACGCAAGTAACAACTATAAAGATAGACAATTTACCAGATTTAGCACAAGGGAAAATCCATGTTGGTAATGCAAGTAATCGTCCTGTAGAGTCAGACGTTTTAAAGGCTAAATTTGTGATTTTTGATACTAGTCAGGATGACTTGCCAAATGCCGTTAGTCTATCAAGCGTAGAAGACGGTTTTTTAGCTAAAAGTAGTAATTCCATAGTAGCTGCTACAATTACTTATCAAAAACTCCTTACAGGAGATTCTAGTCGTAAAATCATAGAAATAGATAAGATACCTTATGTAAACTACGCTGACTTACAAACTGATTACCTATTAACTGGGGATGAGCAAAATCGACCTAGCCAGATATTAACAATAAAACTTAAAAATATGCCGCCTTTAGCAAGCGGAAAAATGTATTTTGGAAATTCAGATACTGTGCCGCAAATTATTGGGCTACAAGAAAAATACTTATTTACAGGAGATTCAGGTGGTAATATTTCATCGGTTTTAAGGTTAGATATAGATAACTATGTAAATTTAACTAACAATCATATTCATATTGGTAACGAACAGAATAGACCAATAGAAAAAAATATAACAGAAGTGGCGGCTCCTAGGGACGCTAAATATATAATACAATCTCCAGACACAAACCTTCCGAATGCTCAGGCTTTAGATGCTTTGATAGGAACAGAGCCAAAAATGCTAAAAGCATCAAGTAGCGGAGTAATACAAGTTGCCACAAAGAGTACTGACTATGTTATTCCAAGTGATTTAGATCAAATCAAAACAGATATAGAAAACTTGCAGCAAAGTCTTGAACAAGTACAACAAGATATAACGAATTTAACTACTCAATTAAATGAATTTAAAGGAGAATACGAGGCTAAAGTCATAGAGATAGAAGCCCGTTTAGATGCTTTGCAACTTCAATTGGAAGCATTGCAAGGAGAACTTGCGGTTATTGTGGCGCAAGTTGAAACTTTGGAAGTAAGAGTAGACGGGATCATAGCTGATCTTGCGGCGCTAACGGAGGTAGTAGCTGATTTAGGGATAACAGTTGGTGGATTAGTTGTCTCTGTTGGGACATTGCAGTTAGAAGTTGCCGGTATAGGGATATCCTTACTTACCTTAACTACTAAATTGAATAATTTAGAGACAGAAACTTTTATTGTTCAATCTCTAGATGCTCCTAGTAGAGATAGAATACCAAATGCCCAAGCTTTAGCTGATTTGGAAGCTATTGGTATACTAAAAACTTCTTTAACTGGAGTAATTAGTCTTGCAGTAGGAGGGCAAGACTTCGGTCGAGTAGATAGCGTTTCTGGTACTAATAATCAAATAATAGTATCTAATACTTCCTTGCTACCAACTTACGATATTACTTACAGCGCAATTTCAATCGCAGATAACCCTATTTTACCTGGTACGCAATATACAATGTTACCACAAGGGGCTATTGCAAATAGGCCAGCTAGTCCTACAAATGGCATGATTAGATTTAACACAGATACAACAAAATTAGAAATATATTATTAAAGGAGGAAATATGGCTACATGGAATAATATCGCAATTGAGTCTTGGGTACTTTCTAACCCATTAAATAATTTTGCAACTGCTACCGGCAATGTAGATTTGGGGGGGAATAGATTAATTAATGTTGCCGACCCGGTAGATCCACAAGATGTGGCTACTAAAAATTGGATATCAGATAATTTTGGAGACGGTACTTATACTTCAATCGTAGGCACAACCAACCAAATTACTGTTGTTACAGTTGGAGGTCTTGCGACTATATCTATTCCAACAAACCCAATATTACTTGGTGATTTAAGAGCTACTGGTAATATAACAAGTAATACTGATACTTTAGGAGATCTTACTTCTAAATCAGTGTTTTTAACGGTTGATGGTTCTAATAATCCAGCAATTTATTTTGGAACTAGCGGTAATTATTTTAATTTTGATGGAACTAATATTGGTATTACCAATAGTTTATTTCCTATAACAAATAATAGTATTAACTTAGGAAGCGCATCATTTAATTGGGCGACATTATACGCAAATGGAGCAACTATTGCTGGATTAACTGCATCTCAAGCGGTAGTAACTAACGCATCTAAACAGTTAGCCTCTTTAGGTTACGCGACAACGGCGACAGCTAGCACTTTAGTTCTAAGGGATGGAAGTGGAAATATAACGGCAGGGACATATTATGGAGATTCTGTCTCTTTAACAAATACCTTGTCAGCTGTTACTCTAGATGCAAATAATTTAACATTAGCTGGTACTACTACTCTAAACAACTTAACTGCATCTCAAGCGGTAGTAACTAACGCATCTAAACAGTTAGCCTCTTTAGGTTACGCGACAACGGCGACAGCTAGCACTTTAGTTCTAAGGGATGGAAGTGGAAATATAACGGCAGGGACATATTATGGAGATTCTGTCTCTTTAACAAATACCTTGTCAGCTGTTACTCTAGATGCAAATAATCTAACATTAGCTGGCACTACTACTCTAAACAACTTAACCGCATCTCAAGCGGTAGTAACTAACGCATCCAAACAGTTAGCCTCTTTAGGTTACGATACAGATCCCATAGCAAATACTTTAGCGCAAAGAGACGCTAGCGGGAATCTAGCCGCAGTCGGTCTTACAGCTACTGGGATTGCATCAATTAGCGGAGATGGGAACGTTAATAAATTCAATATTACTGATTCTGCCGCTAACAATGTATTCAATGTAGATACAACTGGCGCTAGTGGTTATAACATAGTTAGTATGGATCAAACTAAATTGCAAATATCTGCTTTATCTAGCAATCAATTAGTGCAGACTGATGGTGATTCGTATTTACTTACGTCTAATATGCTACCTACATCATGTAGCGCTACATCGATGACATTAACAACACCAACTTTAAGCGGCACTGTTACCGTTTTGGGATTAACCGCATCTCAAGCGGTAGTAACTAATGCATCTAAACAGCTAGCCTCTTTAGGTTACGCGACAGCAGCGACAGCTAGTACTTTAGCGCAAAGAGACGCTAGCGGGAATCTAGCTGCTGTTGGTTTTAATGGGACATCGGCTACTTTAAGCGGGGCTTTAAGCGCTGGTTCGGCGACTGTTAGTGGGACGACTACATTAAGCGCTCTAACTGCATCTCAAGCGGTAGTAACTAATGCATCTAAACAGCTAGCCTCTTTAGGTTACGCGACAGCAGCGACAGCTAGTACTTTAGCGCAAAGAGACGCTAGCGGGAATCTAGCTGCTGTTGGTTTTAATGGGACATCGGCTACTTTAAGCGGGGCTTTAAGCGCTGGTTCGGCGACTGTTAGTGGGACGACTACATTAAGCGCTCTAACTGCATCTCAAGCGGTAGTAACTAATGCATCTAAACAGCTAGCCTCTTTAGGTTACGCGACAGCAGCGACAGCTAGTACTTTAGCGCAAAGAGACGCTAGCGGGAATCTAGCTGCTGTTGGTTTTAATGGGACATCGGCTACTTTAAGCGGGGCTTTAAGCGCTGGTTCGGCGACTGTTAGTGGGACTGGGAACGTTAATAAATTCAATATTACTGATTCTGCCGCTAACAATGTATTCAATGTAGATACAACTGGCGCTAGTGGTTATAACATAGTTAGTATGGATCAAACTAAATTGCAAATATCTGCTTTATCTAGCAATCAATTAGTGCAGACTGATGGTGATTCGTATTTACTTACGTCTAATATGCTACCTACATCATGTAGCGCTACATCGATGACATTAACAACACCAACTTTAAGCGGCACTGTTAACGTATCCGGCTTAACGGCTTCGCGGGCAGTAGTTACCGATGCATCAAAGAATCTTGCGTCCTTAGCGTATGCTACGACTGCGACAGCTAGCACTTTAGCGCAAAGAGACGCTAGCGGCAATCTAGTTAGCAATGCTATTTTAACTACTTATGTTGGATTTGGAGGTCAGACTACTTGGGATCTGAATATAGTTATGCAATCTCCTAACCTGGTTAATACCCAAGCCAGATGTCCTGGATGGAATACTTACTCTAGTCGTAAATTAAAGGAAAATATTAATTTAATTAAAGATCCTGTTTCCATACTTAATAAATTAGAAGGAGTTGAATTTACTTGGATTGAAGGGCAAGGGGATAATATATATCATCCAGTTTTAAAGAAAAAACTTGTACCACAAAAGCAAATAGGGTTTATCGCTGAAGATGTGGCCAAAATTTTGCCTAGTATATGTTTATTTGATGAAAACGACGAAGCTACATCTATGGACTATTCGAAATTAGTACCATTACTCGTAGAAGCGGTGAAGCAGTTATCTTCTGAGGTTAAAAGTTTAAGATCCTAAACAAGTTGCGTGAGAAATAATTTTTTTCTATAATATTTAAATATTGTGATATAATTAAATTCTAATTAATTTAACGAGTTTTATTTATGAGTCTTTTACCAAATACAGCTTTATTAGTGTCTAGTTACGCTATGAGCGTTAACGCGCAGATTATTGCTCAGGCGGTTAATCAGCTGACTTCTACTAAAGATAAAGACGCTGAGGTTGAGAAAAAATTATTTTCTGAATTAGCGCAAAAAACCGAGGAATTAAAAAATTACCTTGAAAAGTTTCAGGAAACTTTATTGCTCATGCAATGTTAAGCTTGGGAAAAAATAAAAATGGGAAGTTTTCTAGACTATAAAAGTAATATATTTTCAGGTTTAGAAAAAGTCCCACAAACGATTGTTGCTGCTACTGAAAATAAGATTTGGGTAAATGCAATAATCATTACTAACTTAGGTGAAGAAGAGATTAGGGTAAATTTACAATTAACAAGGACATTCACTTCAGGAAGTCCTTTGACGATATATTTAGCTAAAAATTTTCCTATCCCTAGTTATAAGTCTCCTAGACAATTTGGAGAAAAAACATTAGTAAATACTGTGGAGTTAGTAGAATTTTTGGGCATAAGAAAGAATCTTGAATATACAAACTCATTTTCTGATAGCTTAAAATGTTTTTCTAATGGGTACACACAAATTTTTGATTGTTCTATAGATTACGCGGTTTTAAAGGAATTGCCGGTCTAGAGTTCTAATCTAATAGTTAGTTTTAGTTTCTACGAAACTTAAAATCGTTTTCTGGTTTGCTTCTTATCCTAAAAAGAAAATTATAAATAATTTTTTAATTTAGAAATACGAGGACAACTATGACTATTACAAACTTAACAGGTCTTTCAGTTCAACCAGAAGCTAATTATAGCGGCGACGTTTTAGAGCCACACGCTTTTTATGTGCCAGAATTAACTACTGCCGAAATAGATTTGATTGCTGCGTCTGAGTTACGAGACGGCGCAATTGTATATGACAAAACTCTTGAAATTCACAAAGTTAGGCAAAATGACGCCTGGGTAAATTTAGTGACTTCTAACTCAACTACCGGCGCGGGTCTTACTCCTGGAGTAGCGAATATCATATCAAATGGCGCCGCGGTCAATGTCCAAGTTGCAACTAACGAGGTAAACGGATTGGTTTATTACGATACTACAAGCAATACTCTAAAGGCAAGAGTTAATGGTGCTTGGGTCACGATTACAACTGCTTGACGTTCTAACTCTTTTTTGATGGGTGATTCCTATTGAGGTTAACAAACTTGGAAACTTGAAGAAAAAATATGAATCCAAATATTTTAAACTACTTGCAAGCTCAATCAGCTTCGGAGCAAACTAAAGATCCTTACAATCCTTTCGACTCCGGTATTAGTAGAGCTATAGCCAGCGCGAGGGCTTCTTTAGGAATGTCTAGAGAGCAGCAAGAGAGGGCGCTTAGAGAATCAATTAATTCTTTTGCCGCTAACATATCCCAGCAGCCTCAAGAGCGTGGGTTTGGAAGGAATCTTGCTGCTATTGGCAGAGCGTTAACTCCCAGCATAAATACTTATGATCAATATGAGGATTTAGCTAATAAAGAAAATAATGAGTTAGCTAATCAAATTATTAAAAACAGAAGAGAGCAAGAGGCGTTAGATCTCCATAGAGACGATAGAGAATGGAATCGTGCATTTAAAGAAAGAGAGCTCGGAGAGATGGCCGCCGCAAGAGAATGGGAGCGTGGCTTTAGAGAAAAAGAACTAGAGAATTTAAAAGAATATAGAAAAGGACAATTAGAGAATCAGAATTTATTAACTAACTTTAGAACTCAGAATGAGAGCGGTAAAAAATCTAAAGAAGGTGATAGTTCGGGAGATTTAGGTAAATTATTAAACGTCGCGGAAGAAAAAATTAACCTATTAGGAGAAAAAGGAGAAAGGGGGGCGTTAAAAAACTTAATCAATCATAAGTATTTATCTGAAGGTACACAAATTCCATTATCTCCAGAGCAAGTAGAGATTGACACTTTAGGTAAAGTTCTAAAGGGACAATTATTTAATAAGTGGGGATACCGAAATGAAGCGGAATTTAAGAATGTTCCTACTATTTCGGTTGATAATAGCAAAGAAACGAATTTAACAAATATAAAGCTTTTAAAAGAGCTTTTATTAAAAGAAAACCTGAATTCAGGAGTAATAAGTTTTTATGATCCGGCCACAGATAAATTCTTTGACGTTCCAAGTGACTTAGCTGATCAGGTAGCTAGTGAACACCCTGATTTTGTGAGGCAAGAATAAAAATGGCAGGAATCGATTTATCTCAGTATGAGCGCAAATCTCCAAGCAAAGGCAAGGTGGACTTATCTCGCTATGAGCGTCAAAAGCCCATCGAGCGGCGCGAAACAGTAGGGCCCGAAACAGTAAGTGGAGAACCTTATATTAATACTATAGCTAAATCAGCTTTGAAGGGGCTGATGTCAACGGCTGATTTACCAAATCTTGCGGCTAAGGGTATAGAATCTCTTGCAACAAGTAAGGCCAACCGTGATCTAGGCGGTTTCTACGGGGGCAACCTGGAGAATATACCGGGCATGGAAGAAGGTAGTAATATACAAGTTCCTGAGATTAATGCTTTAAGTTCACGCATACCAACTACTGATGATTTTAGAAAATATGTGCAAGATAAGACGGGGGTAGATTTAACCCCGCGCCCGAAAGACGGTCTTGGTAGAGTTTTAGCAAATACTTTCGAATTCCCCGGGAACGTAATGCCGTTTACGGCTTTACCTAAAGCCGCTGGTTTAGCTAATAAAGCCGCAGGTCTTTTAAAACCAGCTACCGCAGCTGCTGCTGTTGGTGGAGTTAGCGGGCTTGCGCAAGAGGGGGGCGTCAATCCTTTAGTTGCTGACTTAGGGTCAAGTTTTTTTGCACCTTTTGCAATATCAAAAGCTAAAAAAGCCGGGGAATTCTTAAAGAATCCGCGTCAAAATCTAAGCGAAGCTGCGGTTAAATTATCTGGTCTTGGACCTAAAAATTTTAAATTAGAAGCGGCAAAGGCTGCTAGGGATTTAGGAATTGATTTACCGGCAGCGGCGCTTACCGATTCGAACTTAACCGGGCTAGCTGACTACTGGGTTAGAAAAATTCCAATTTTTGGTGACAGAGTAAATAAGAAATATATTGACGCTGACAATCAAACCATTAATGCTTTAGAGAGAATTTATAATAGGATAGGGCCTGAGGATAGCCCAGAAGTTCAAAAAAGAATATCTGACGCATACGAACAACATCGTAAATTGCTTCCTGCAGATGCTAAGCAGCTTCCAACAAACTTAGACAATTCAATTAATAGCATAAGTATTAATACTCCTATTCCTTCACCTGATGAAAAAAAAGTTTTAGAAACTCTTTCGACTTTAAAACACGATCTATATCCCGGTCTAAAAGAATGGGGAGATATCTTGCCTTTAGAGCCATATGACGTAGATAAATTAATAGGTGTCAAAAAAAGCTTAAATTCATCTATAAAGTGGGATACTGAAAAAGACGCTAAGCATTTACTTAGAAAGCTTGGGCGTGGTGCGTCCCGGGACATAGGAGTATATGGCGAGATGAAGAACCCAGAATGGTATAAAAAATTCAAGGAAGCTGACAAATTATTTGGTGATGTAGAAAGAAGAAAAGCAGTAGAAGAGTTATTAGGTAAAAGCCTCGATAAGGATAAAGTTTTCTATAATGCATTATCTAAATCTATTAATGACTCAAAAAGTAAGAGAATATTAAAAAGCCAAAGATTAGATGCAAAAACATCGGAGGATATAGAAAAATTAGGGCTCGTAGCTCAAGCTATGAAAGAAAGAAGTCGTAACATTCCTAACCCTTCAGGGACAGCGGCGACTACTGCTGCAATAGCTCTTGTTACCGGTCTTTTAACTAATCCTGTAGCTACCATTAGCGGGTCAGGGGCTGGGTTAGCTTTGGGGGCTTATTTAAGTAGTAAGCTTTTAAGTGATAAAAAATTTGTAGATTTAGCCATTAAACTAGCTGAAAGCAAAAACCAATCAAATTTAGCTCTTTCGCTTGCCTTAAACAAAAGAGTTAAAGACTTAACTGGCTACTCAGCTGCATCGTTAAATAAAGCCTTGATGCAAGATGCTGCTCAAAACAATCTAGAAGAGGAGAGGTAAACTATGGCCGTTCCTATGACTTTTAACACCCTAAGAACTCAGATAAAGAATTACGCAAACCGTTTTGATGATTTTTTTGATTCAAATATCAACGATTTTATCCAGCAAGGTATTTTACGAATTTACAATGAAGCTCTGAATATAGGGTTTGAAAGGGTCTTTCCGGCAAACGTCGGTAATTTATTAACTATAAATCAGCCTTATATCAATCGACCAACTGATTGGATGGAAACTGTTAGTATTCAATATACAATTCCTGCAACTGCTACTACTAGAGCTTATACAAAATTTTTATCCTCTAGAAGTTATGAGTTTTGCCTTAGTTACTGGCCTGATCCTACGAAAACAGGAGAACCTTTATTTTACGCGGATTATGGGAACGCAGCTACGCTAGGAAATCAAGGAGCTAGTTATAATAGATTTTACATTTGCCCGACTCCTGATAAGAATTACATAGGAAGTTTAATATATCTTGGCTTGCCATTATTTGGCCAGGCTAATCAAACAAACTTTTTAACTGAAAGATATCCATCATTACTTTTATATGCAAGCTTAATGGAGTCCATCCCGTTATTACGTTCTGACGAAAGAATACCGGTGTTTGAATCTTTGTATAATAGAGAGCTTCAAAATATTAATAGGCTTTCTCAAAAACGTTACATTGATAGAACCTCTAAGAGAGATAAAGATTAGCAAGAGAGGTAATTTATGGCAACTAATTTTTATCCGCTGATCTACAAACCTGGGATCAAAAAAGACGGTACGCAAATTCAATCGGAATATTGCACAGATGGTCAATGGGTTAGGTTTCAGCGCGGAGTTATTAGAAGAATGGGGGGAGAGTCGGGGCTTATAGTTGGTGGAGGCGTTACACAGCAGGGGTTTCCATCAACTATATTATTAATGAGTTCCTCTAATGGTAATGGATATTATGCTTATGTAGCTACCTCGTTTGGTAGCGCCAAAGTAATTCGCAGAATTACTTTTAACGCTAACTTTGAAAAAGTAAGCGATGATTTGCTGCATACTGCTGATTTGACCGCTAGCTCTAGGTATCAGTTTGACGTAGTGGTAAGAAACGGCATCAAAACAATTGTAGCTTTTATTAAAGGGGGATTCAGATCAAATGATACTATAATTGTAACTACGCCTGCCAAAATTATACATGCTCCTGTAGAGACTGGTAACCCACAATTTGTAGAGACTGATATTCAAGGGTTAGACCCTAAAGCTAATACTGGAATTTGCTATAGTTTTCCTTATTTGTTTGCATATGGTAAAGATGGATTTGTTAGCTATAGCAAGACTTCGGATCCCTTTGATTTTAGAGAGAATGGAGGTAGCGGCTCTTTTACTTTAATTCCAGCTGATAACGTAATATATGGAAGTCCTATAAGGGGCGGTTCTTCAAATCCGTCTCTCCTATTTTGGACTATATCATCAGTAGTAAAAATTACAAACGTTGGAGATAACGAGGTAAGATTCCAGCAAGATGTTATTTCTCAAAGTTGTTCTATTTTATCTACGAGATCCGTAGTTGAATTAGACGGCATGTTTTTTTGGGTAGGTACTGATAAATTTTATGTTTACAACGGCCTTGTAACGGCTCTGCCAAACACGATGAATCTAAATTATTTTTTTGATACTTTGGATATAAATTACCGCCAAGATGTATTTGCAATTAAAAACCCTAGATATGATGAAATATGGTGGTTTTATCCAATAAAGGGATCAGGGGTCAGAGGATGTCAAGGAGTGATTATATACAACAAAAGAGAAGCCAGTTGGTATAATACACGTATAGCGCCTAGATATTCCGGAGTATATTTTGATTTAGAAGGCTTTATGTGCACTCTCGGTGCTGGTAACGGCGACGCCTTCCCTACTGCAAGTCTTGTAACGCTTTGGAAGCATGAAGTAGGGGAAAATAGTACATGGGTAATCCCACCCGCGCCACGGCAATATTCTCCTATTCCTTCATCATTTACAACGCCCTTTTTTTCTTGGGTTTCTTTTAATCCAATGAAACAACCAACTGGAGTCAATAGGTGGGTGGATTTAAAGACTATTCAACCAGATTTTATATTGTCTGAACAAGAATCTCCTGCCGCGGCAATTAGTTTAACAGTGACGGTACTAGGAAGAGAATATCCCCAACTCGCCTATCAAGTACCAGCTACAAGCTTTGGTCCATACAATTTTAAAAATACTACTGATAAAATTGATGTGTATGCACAAGCGCGGTACATGCAATTACGATTTACTGGAACAAAAAATTATGAAGTAGGTCATATCTTATTAGAGATGGGAGTAGGAGACGGAAAATAATGATTAAAGTAATTTGGCCAGAATATATTACGGTAAAAGATTGGGCAGACCGATTAGTGTCTGACTTTTTAAGTGAGTCTATTCCTATATTAGAAAATGATGAGAACTGGGAATCATGGGGAAACATTGTAGCGACTACTGGGGTATTTGCAGATGCAGGGGTGCCGTCACCATTCTCAATAGTAGGCGGCAAAAAACAACCAAACTTCAAAACCTGGGAAGATTGGGCGAAGAATGTTTACAATTTAATGGCGAATCAATAAAAAAAGAGGTGCTAAATGTACGAAAGATTTAATAATAGTTTTCAAAATGTGACCCCTAATGCAAACACGAATATAAACCCTTATTCTGATCAGTATTTTGGGAGGTATGATAAAGTTCCTTATGCTCAAGGAATGAATTCATATATGCCCCAACCAATGCCTGGAGGGATGACGGAAGGTAGCTTATATCCTCTAGAGTCATCAATGTCTACTCCTTATCTTAATAATCCAGCTCAGAATATTTCTTATAAAGATGGCGGTGAAGTAAAAGCTAAAAAAGTTGCTAAAAATAATCCATACCCACAATTAGCAGAACTAATTAGGCAACAGGGTAAAGGAGAGGATAGTATCCTAGCTCATATCAATCCAGTTGAAGCGATGATTTTAAAAAATATTGGCGGTAGCGGTACTATTAATCCAAAAACTGGACTACCACAATTTGGGTTTTTTAAAAATCCTTTTAAAATTCTTAAAAATGCTGTTGGCGGTATTGGCGGTACTATCTTAGGCAATATGATTGCTCCTGGATTCGGAGGAATAATAGGCGGAGCTCTTGGGCAAGGCGCTCAAAATAAAATGAGAGGCAAAGGATTTTTACCCGGCGCATTAAAAGGCGCAATAATTGGGGGCTCCGTACCAAGCGTTAGTTCTTTGGCTGGATCGGGATTAAATGCGATGGGGGCAAATAACGTAGGAGCTTCCCTAAGTAATTACGGCACGCAAAACGCAATTTTACCTTCGCTAGGATTTGGTAACGCTGGGTCTACCGGTACTTCTGTAAATAGCATGAATCAACTTGACGACAGAAGTATTGAGAGGCTAATGAGGGACAAATTAGCCAGAGAGGTTAGTATAGAAGGGCTACCATTTAAAGAAAGATTACTTGCTAAAGGTAGCGACTTTTTAACTGATCCTAAAAATCTTTTAAGCGTAGGCGCGGCTACCGCAGCTTTTATGGGTAGACCAAAAGAAGAAACCCCTGAACGGAGAGCGGATAAAGAAAAACGTTATCAAAGAGCTATGCGTTTATCTCCGGATGAATTAGCTGCGCAAGAAAGGGATTTGATAGCCCTTGAGCAATCAAATAGAAGAGTACAAAAAAATAGATTTTTACCGGAAGATACATTCCCTGTCTCAACCCGTTATTCTAAGGTTAATACTCCAGAAGAGTATAGAAGAAGGGGGAGGTGGATAGAATATTATGACAATCCTGATTTTCAAGGAGAGCCAATTAATATGAAAAAAGGAGGATCAGTATTACCGCAAATGATTATGGCTCAAGTCGAAGAATATCCTGACTATGGCATAGTAGAAGGTTTTGGAGGCGGCCAAGATGACGATATGATGGCCAAATTACCGGAAAATTCGTACATCATAGATGCGACTACCGTATCTAATATCGGTGACGGCAATAGTATGGCCGGAGCTAAAAAATTAGATGCCTTTATATCAAACGGCGAATATTACGTATCCCCGGACAAAGTTGCTAAAATTGGCAGCGGATCTCACAAAGTTGGTACGAGTATTTTAAATAAAATGATTAAAGGCGTGCAGAAACATAAGAATGGCAAAGTAGGTATACCTCCAAAAGCTAAATCTTTAACATCTTATATAATGAGGTAATAAAATGGCACTACCTTTTATGATACCAGCCATCGCAGGCATCGCAGGATTAGCCGGGGGAAAGTATCTTAGAGACAAAAACAAAAGAAATAAAAAATCTCAAGCTATTGTACAAAGTAATCCTCCTGAGTCACGCGTGGTAGCTCCAAGTGAGTCACGCTATAATTACGGAGTAAATCCAGAAGAACTAAGAAGCAAAGCTTTTGAGTTACTTGCTAGAGATAGCGCAAGATTAGCAGGTACAAATTACCCTAGTTATAGAGGAGAAAAGACTTCGCCAATGTCTAGTTTAACACAGAGGCAAAGGGAATTAGCAAGTTATTATGGCGCAAAACCTCCTTCTTATTCTGGTAAAATCTCATCTGTTTTAAATAGAGATAATCAAGGCATCACTCCTGAGAATATTCAAACTATGCTCGCTCAATTACAAGGTGACCAAAGAAATTTAGGATCTACTGTTATTGGGGATATTTTAAAGCAAGAATTTAAAAGCGCATTTGCACCAAGAGAAAACAGATTTAATTATAAAATTAATAAAGATATTGATAGATATTCCCCTGAAATACAAAGTAATTTATCAGACATATCTAGGGCAAGTAGTAGTTTAGAAGGTAGTAGGAATAGAGAAATCGTTAGGTCTCTTCAAGGATTACAAAAGAATAAGGAAATAAGAAAGGCTGATTTATTAAGCGCTTTAGAAAGATTTGGCAACCAAAAACATGGTTATAATAATTTAGTTAATGATACTAATAGAGCACAGTTTAAAGAAGAAGCATTAGCGCCTTACAAAAGAATGGGGTTATTGGCTGAGGCCTTGGGGCGCGGCGGCGAAGGAGAGACGGCTATGAGTAATCAAGCTGATAACTCTAATTTAATCCAAGCATTAAGAGCGTACGGTGTAGACCCATCATCACTAGAAAGTAGCTGGGATAAAAGGTCTCCTAGCATAAAATATCCCGGGGAATTAATATCAAGTTTACCTATCGAGATTGAAACCAGCGGACGAGTTTTAGAAGGGATTAAGCCGTCCTTAAGAGATGAGTATACAGACACGCGTAAAACCCTAACTAGGAATTTATTAGATACTCCAAGTATATCAGCTAAGGTTTTAGAATCTTTACCAACGGCAATGCGCGGTAAGATTGAGATGTTAGAATCCGAAGCTAAGAACAGAGCGAAAGAAGAACTGGCCCGCTTAAATAACCAATATATACGACTTGGTCAATACGGGTCAACCCAGCACTTAAGAGATGCGGAGAAAAAGGCAAGAGACTTAGCTAAGGCAACGCTAGAATCAAGAAATAAAATACTACAAAATACTTTAACTAGCCAACTAGGCGCTCAACATGAAGAGGAAATCGGTAATATTCGTAGATTAGATCAAGTTGGCACTCAAGGCCATAGAAACTTTGGTAGCTTAATGAAGAATATTGAAGATATGAACCGAATAGGAAGTACGAAGTTTGCGAATAATCAAAAAGAAAATGAAGATACCTATGAGGATTTCTTAAATGAACAAGCTTGGCAATGGCCTCATCTTCGCCCTAGCGTTATGACCTCTTCGGCTTCTAGCCGTGGTCGGGGAGTTGGTACTACTGGCGGTAGAGCGTCAGCTATACCTAGCGTATTCAATGATGTTGGATCTAGAAATATTGACTTAGATAATATAGCTAATTTAAATACTAGCTATAATGAACTTCAACCAGAAGCTCGCACCGCTCCGCCGATAGCAACAGCACAAGAGGCTAGAACAGCGTTACAAGCTACAAATAATTTGGCACAAGAACAGGCTAGAAGAGAACAAGAGAGAAGAGCACAAGAACAGGCCAGAAGAGAACAAGAGAGAAGAGTACAAGAACAGGCCAGAAGGGCACAAGAACAAAGAGCCGAAGTTGAAAGAGATCGTTTAAGGGCAAAAAATAGGCAAATAGAAGATTTTAGGCGCCAAGTATCTAGTGGTCCTGATGTTTATTACGATATTAGGCAACTCCTAAGAGATGTAGACACTGTTAATCCGCCTTCTGAAATTATAGCGGCGAACCCGCTAACTGTTCACCCATTAAGACGATATTTAGATGGAAGACCAGGAAGACCGGGGGGGGGCTTGATAGGACCTGATTACATCCCATTACCTAACGGCACTACTAGCGATAGATTTATTAGAAGGAATAGGGAAAGACAAGATTTTGGAGGAGGATGGTACAGAAGTTATACTCCAACTCCAGTTAGTGCCGATGATATTATGCGTCATCATCAAAACGTTTTTGGGAGCTTAAATTGAGTGTTAAAACATAAATTTAAGGCTATAGCAACTGAAGTTGACGGGATAAAATTCGCCTCAAAAAAAGAAGCAAAAAGGTATCAAGAGTTACTACTACTAAAAGAGTATGGAAGTATCTTGTTTTTTTTAAGACAAGTTCCCTTTCATTTACCTGGAAATGTAAAATATGTTTGTGATTTTATGATCTTTTGGCTTACCGGAGATGTAACAATTGAGGATGTCAAGGGAGTAAAAACAGATACCTATATTTTGAAAAAGAAATTAGTAGAGAGTTTTTATCCAATAGAAATCATGGAAACTTGAGAATGGTCCTTGCCATTCTCGAACAATCTGGGAAACGGGCTGGCAAGGTGTCTATCTTTTACTATGTTTACTTAAAAATATCAAGTTGATTTATCTGCTGTTGAGGACGTCATGATCGATACACATATATTTCAACATAGAGCCTATAGACCCAGATGGTGGGAAGGTTAGTGAAAAACACATACAGGCTTATCAGCAACATAGGTGCTAAAAAGTCCTATAAGAAAAAGTATTTGATATCAATCAATTATCGCTCTCATACCCAGATAATAGAACGTCTACATAATCTTCAGTTGTATCGGAAGATTCTAAGAAATCATATGAATCGCCTGTAGAATAACTCTTAGCGGATTTTTTTTCCTCTTCTTCAGCGTAATCATCTTCTGGCGCTAAGTTAGGATGAATGTTTAACGGAACTAGATTACCAATCAATGCATCTATAGTATTTTGCATATCTCCTAAATATTCGGTCAAAATTGGGTCTTCTTCTACAGCTGGGATTTCTATTGGATTTGGTTGCGCCAAAGGTGGCTCGCTATGATTGACCAAAGTGGCTGGATCGTGTGATTCTGGCAATACTTCTTCTTTTGATAATTCCCTTTCTTGGAAGTCAATAAAATCTGCGCTATTATCGAATTGTTCATTTTCAGATAATAACTCCTCTACCTCTTTATAAGAGCCGCTATCGCCACCAATACTTAGTTGATCAACAGCATTAATTAGGCTAATAATACGATTTTGTTCTTGGGTTAATTCAAGCTGAGATATCCTTAGCTCTTCTCTTTGACGTTCCAAGATTTGTCTTTCCTGTTGAATAATTTCTTGATTTTGAGACATAGTGAAACGCAATTCTTCTAATATTTGTCTTTGTTCTAATATAAATCTTTCTTGTTCGGTTCTAAGAGACTCTCTCTCTCTTCTAAGGCCCTCTTTCTCTTCAGTTAATCTTTCTTGTTCATCCCTTAAGGCCTCTCTGTTATTTACTAAGATTTCTTCCTGCGCCACTATTCCTACTATTGGTACAATTGGTTTATTTTCTAAAGCTTCAGATACTGTAGTTTGCCTCGGAATTATAGCTATAGCTGGCGTTAATATTACTTCTTCAGGTTGCTTTGGAATTTCTGGGGTAAAGATTGGTTCAACAACAGACTTATGCTTAATTCTCAAGATCTCAGCTATTACTTTTACAGTAGGATTAGAACTAACCGGAGGAGATTTTAACGACTCCGTAAACGTCGCGTGTTCCGATGTGTGTATCTTATCTGAAATATGTCTAACATGAGAACTTATCAAATTCCTTTTCATAGCAATGCTGTTTTTTTACATTCTAGCACGAAATCATTTAAAATGCACGCTAACATCAGATTGCTTGCATTTTAAGCACGCTAGCGAAGGTATGATCAAGAAAGCTCCCCAGGATATTGTTGACGCAACTTGTCCACGCAAAATGTGGATAAATCAATAATCTTACTTTTGATACCACAACTCATCGAAAGGGGAGTAATGATGTCAATGATCCTTTGACATCATTACTCCCAAAAATTGTTCTCATCTAGCTTTGCGAGGTACGCACCTTTATCACGATACTTTGTTAAATTTCTCAAATCATCTATTCTTTGTTTAAATGCCTCAAGTGTCTGTGGATGTTTTTTATTAAAATCAGGATCAATTTTTTTAAAGCCCTGATAAGTAGCTTTTGTCATTTTCTTTAAGTACTTTCTACCTAAATTTGGTATTGGATCAAGGGGAGACTCTCTACGACTTCTGCTAGAAGAAGATGGTTGGTTGGTATTTTGCGGAATTTGCGTAGTCCATGATTTATCTAGTCCTTCAATTATAAAAGACGGGAATTCTGACATTGGGCTGTATGTTCTACCTTTTTTAATTGTCTCTGCACCTTTTATCGTCAAAGAATTTAGTAAATCTATATATGTTGGTTCATCTTGAATATTTTGATCGTTTTGGTTATCTATCAATTGCTGAGCATAATGTCGTTGTAAAGAATCATCACCTTCTTTTAAATTACTAAAAGGATACTGACGTTTAAATTCTTCTGAATTTGGCAATATCCTTTGTGCTCCCGTATACCACTCACCTTTGTCGTCTTTAATTTTCGTAGCCCCTAAATGCTTTTTTAAAAAACTCATAGTAGGTTCTTGATAAGTTCTCATATGCTCATCATCTAAAGCATGAGTCCCTTCGTGGATTAGTGTAATTATCGGATTAATATTAGCCGCCGCTTTTCCTGCAGGTTTAAAAATATTCATCTTTCTCGAACCCATATCATAAAATCCAGCAGAGAGTTTATTGGGTTGATCATGTAATTCCATAGTAAAGTCAGGGTGTAGGGTTTTTGGACGCTGGTTTTGAGTGTCGTAGGCAAAAATAAAGTCTCGCAACTCCTGAACTATAGGACTAATTTTTTGATTACCCTCATTAATATAAGCAAACATTTTGTCAGAATCTTCTAGGTTTTTCTTTTTAAGGGTTAGTTGCTGATTTCTTTCAAATTCTTTTAAAAATTCAGGAACTTGATAATTCGGTTCTGTCTTAGGTTTTTTACTACTACCACCAATATTATCACCACCATGTCTCTTCATTATATATATCCTCCTATTATATCTACATCTTTTACATCTTCAGAGTTTGTAAATACATCATTAATTTCTTCAGATACTTTTTCTTGAAAATCTTCTATCCAACCATCTCGTTCTTCGTCTGAAAGATTATAAACTTCTTCCTGTAATTTACCACTTATCAAATAAAGTTCTTTTATTTCGTGTATTAATGTTTTGAGTTCTTCAAGAATTTCCCAATCTTTATTAGCATATTTTTCATATATAATGCTTATCAAATCATTATAATATAAATTATCGGTTGTTGTAAAAAAATCTACTATTTCTTTAGCGAAATCTTTGTCATCTTTAAGTACCTTTTTTAATTCTGAAATAATTTTTCTTATGTTATTTTTTATCTCATCAGTAATAATTGGTTGTTCTAACATTTTTTTTCTCTTTTTTTTTTAATTTATGTCCTAATAACGTCCATACCTAACTTTTAATGGATGTGGCGTCACGTTGAGATCAATCTATAGTACGTGCTAGGTGCAATACAAAACAGTTTACAAACTTCTTTTACCGTTACTTTTCTTGTTTTTGAAATTGATTGGAGAAGTTTGAGTTGTTTATTATCTAATTTTGGTCGACGCCCGTTTTTTGTACCATTTTTTCGAGAATTCTCTATACCGGCCTTTATACGCTCAATTAATATTATCCTTTCCATTTCAGCGAAAGAAGCGACCATATTAAACAATATCATTCCCATTGGAGTGGTCGTATCAATATTGTTCTCTAACGAGATAAATTCGATTCCTTTATTTTTGAAATCATTTATTAATTCTATTAATTGCGCCATTCTCCTTCCTAAACGATCAAGACGAACAACATATAAAGAATCTCCTTTTTGCAACTTACTCAAAAGCGCATTTAATTCTTTTCTGCTATCTAGAGCGCCTGATACTTTTTCTTGGAAAATCTCCTCGCAACCAGCTTGGCGTAATTTTTCAATTTGGACATCTAAACTTTGTTCTTTTCTAGAAACCCTTGCATAACCATATTTCATCGTTTACCTTTTTTACTGATTATTTAATTTTTTTTCGTCATTTTTTTAAAAATTGACCATTTTCCCTCTAAAAGTTTCGGGAGATACTTTTAGGAGATTTTCAGGGGTAAGATAGTTGATTTTTGAGAATTTGAAAAGAAAAATATTTTTATCTTATTTTTATTAGGTTTCGGGAGATCCAAAAAAATTATTTTTTCTAACAAAAAAGTAAATTATGATATAATAGATTAATAGTAAATTAAATAACCAACCATGTATAAATTTTTTACAACATTGTTATTTTTAATAATTACTTTGAATCCTCAAGGAGTCTTCGCAGGAAACAAATTGTTTTATCTAAAAGCCTCCTTGATCTCAGCTAAAATGTCTAAAATAAAAGAAAACTCATTAGAGCAAAATTTAGATATAACTCAAGAATCCGCGCCCTCATTTTCTTTCGGTACCGGCATTGGTTATTATTGGACGCCTAATCTTCGTTCCGAGCTATACTCAGAACGTGTAATTTTAGACTTCGCAAAATCTAAAGGAAATTTTAGTTATACCGAAAATAATATTTACACAGCGGGGGTTAAATCAGGCGCAAGCACTGTAGTTGGTGCTACCTGGATGATAAACAACTATGTAAACATAATTAACAAAGATCTTTTTTCTGTGTTAGTTGGTAGCGGGATTGGATTATCAAGAATCAAGGAAAGAGTAACTTATTTTTATTCTGGATATTTTATTGAAAATGGAGAGTTAATCGCTTTTCCCTCCATAGTAGACAAAATTAACAGTAAAACTAAGTTAAACTGGAGTTACTCACTAATGACAGGAGTTAATCTAAAAACAAATGCTATGGTCACTTTAGAATTATTATACCAATGGAGACACTACGGAAGAATCAAACATTATTTTGATTCAGATAGCAGGAGATCGAATAATTTTAAAGGTCATATTTTTTCCGTTGGCATTTTACTAGACCTTTGAAGTCAACAAATCTACAAAAAGTAAGAGTATTACTTGTAGTAGTAGTACTCTTGTGTTATCATCTTAGTGAGTCATTATTCTAGCTTCAGAAAAGGTAAATTTCTCTGTAGTGAACAAAAAAATCTTTTTTTGGAGAGGTCAAATGAAAGTATCTACAAAAGGACAAGTTACTATACCCCATGAAATAAGAGTAAAATTAGGTATACTACCATTCACTGAAGTTGATTTTATTTTAAAACCAGATGGTGTTTTAATCCAAAAAAAAAGTGAAAGTAAGCGTAAAGGTTCAAAATTAATAAACCATTTATCTGGTAGATCAAAACTAAGTATGTCTACTAATTATATAATGAGTTTAACTAGAGCATGATTTTAGTAGATAGTAATATATTGCTGGACATCCTGACCATTGATCCTCAATGGTACGAATGGTCTTCGTCTAATCTTAGTCTTCTCGCTGAATCTCATGAGCTAATCATCAATGATATAGTATACACCGAAATTTCAATTGCTTTTAAAAGAATAGAAGATCTCGAAGAAACGTTTGTCGGGGGTTTTTTTAAAATGATGCCAATCCCTAAAGAAGCCCTTTTCTTAGCTGGAAAGGCTTTTTTACAATATAAATCTAATAATGGTACTAAAGGCTCAGTATTACCAGATTTTTTTATAGGGGCGCATGGATCTATATTAGGAGTTCCCTTGATAACAAGAGACGTAAGTCGTTATAAAACTTATTTCCCCGCATTAAAATTAATCACTCCTAGCGAAGATGATAAAAACATTAGAATTAAGTAAATCTGACCTAGATGATTTAAACCTAGAATTAAAGAATCTAGAGGAAAAGATTTTATTTAATAAAGCAGATCAGTCTTTATACGATTTCTTAAAACAGGGTTGGCCTATAATTGAAGGAAGCACTCCATTAATTGATAATTGGCATATACAGGCGGTGGCTGAACATCTAGAGGCCGCTTACAAAAGAGAAATCCAAAACCTACTAATTAATGTCCCTCCTAGGACCGGGAAAACAGGCCTAATCTCCGTAATGTTTCCCGCTTGGGTCTGGGCTCATAACCCCGAAGAAAAGTTTATGTTTGCTTCATATGCAAATTCAATTGCAATTGAGCATTCTTTAAAATGTAGAAGGTTAATAGAATCGCCGTGGTATCAAGAGAGATGGGGAGGAGTATACCAATTATCACGCGATCAAAAGGCAAAGGCTTTCTTTGATAATAATAAAAAAGGTTATAGGATTTCTACTAGCGTTAATTCCGCGGCTACTGGACGAGGTGCTACTTTTCTTGTTTGCGACGACCCTAATTCAGCAGGTGACGGTTTGTCTGAAACAAAAAGGCAAGCAACAAATAATTGGTGGAGACAAGTTTGGCTTACGCGTCTGAATGATCCAAAACGCGATGTTAAAATAGTGGTGCAACAAAGATTGCACGAGGAAGATATATCGGGAGAAATATTAAAAAATGATACTGATGATAACTGGGTCAAACTAATAATTCCTATGGAATTTGAGCATTCTAGAAGAGCGCGTACCATAGTATTACCTAGCACAAAAGGAAAAATATGGGAAGACCCAAGAACAAAAGAGGGAGAATTGCTTTGTGAAAGTAGATTTTCGCAAAAGGAAATCAATAATTTAAAAAATAATCTCGGGGCTTATGGTTACGCTGGGCAATTTCAACAAAGACCGGCTCCGGCCGAAGGTGGAATTATAAAAAAACCTTGGTTTCAATGGTGGAAACAAAGTACGCCTCCTGATATTGAATATGTTATACAGTCATGGGATACAGCAATCACGGCAAATAAAATGTCTGCTTATTCGGCCTGTACAACATGGGGGGTTTTTTATGACCATAATCATATAGAGAACGTTATACTATTGTCTATGTGGAGAGATAGAGTTGAATATCCTGAACTTAGGGAAATCGTAAAACGGATTTATCATGATTATCGCGATACTGGGAAAGAACACAACCCTGCTTTTAGAGGAAGACCTATCGATATGTGTCTAGTAGAAGCAAAGGCAACAGGAGACCCACTGATTAAGGATTTAGCCCTTGCGGGGATAAAGGCGATTCCATTTTATCCAGATAAACACGGGGATAAAATAGGTAGGGTAAGAATGATTACCCCATTAATTGAAGGCGGTAGAGTTTGGGTGCCAGCAAGAGCCCCACATTATGAGGTACTTTTACCTTATGCTGATTTATTTGTTGAGTCTGCTGCTAGCTTTCCTAACTCTGA